>Ga0209100_1000633_pt1 | contig 28678 bp, 27 predicted proteins | sample lystaG_FD_185480 | JGI IMG/M metagenome (GOLD analysis project Ga0209100, IMG submission 185480) | Glacier valley bacterial and archeal communities from Borup Fiord, Nunavut, Canada, to study Microbial Dark Matter (Phase II) -... | ecosystem: Environmental > Aquatic > Freshwater > Ice > Glacier ... | reverse complement strand
TATATTCAATACAGAATCGATTATATCTATTTTTTTCAAGGATTTCATACCTTGAATGTAAGGTCCATTTTGCTTAAAAGGGAATCAAACCCTTCAATGTGCAATACCCAATATTTTGGTTTTCAATGTGTTATTTTTTATCTATCTCCTTTCTACAATTTAATCGTACAACACAACTCGAACCAAATCAAATAAGTTGGCTGATTTTTAGGCAAAAACCTGCTTTAAGGTATAAAATGGCACAAATTAGTACTAAAACAGGTGATAAATTCAATTTATCAATAGAATTCATCTTTTTTCTATTGATTTTGAGCAAATATTAGAGAAAATAGCGACTGCGAAAAGTTGAAGTAAATACTCAAATCAAAGATTTTGACATGCGATTTCACAATGAACAGTAGATTCATCCATTCATTTTACAGAGTTCAACATTGAATCTTAAAAACTAATCATTTGAGGTAATCTTGTGGTTAATAGAGACTAATATTTCACTCTCATGATTTTTATGGAAAGAATAATTCTAAATCCTATGATTCCAGTAATAGTAGTTGAAAATACAATTTTCACTGGTATAAAAACAAGAAAACTGAAATTAACAGTTTTCTTGTTTTTATTAGCATTTTCAATTTGTTGAAACTTGCTATTGGAGTAAAGAAGGTCTGAATTTTTTAAACGAAATTTCTAGCAAATCTTCCATTAACTTAAAAAAATCATCTTCTCTAATTATTAAGCTTATTAAAAAAATACTGTCAGATTTAGGATCTAGTTTTAAAATTTCATGAAAAGTGTGATTACTTTTGTCATAGGATATGAAGATTTTAGCATCTTCATATCCAAAACGTACTAAATCAGGAACTCCATATTCATAAATAGTAAAACTCGACCCAATAGTGTAAGTTGACTTCAATTTATCCAAATTCATTTTTTTTACCTTTTTTCCTTTGGTTATACTATGATAGATTTAAAATTTACAATTATAATTTTAATTAGGAATATTTTCTATTATTTACTGCGATGGGTGTATTGAATAATGATTTTATAGTTCGCAAAAATTATAGAATAACTACATATCAATTTTCTTATTGAGTTTATTGAAAAAAATCAAAAACAATGTAGATATAATATTAAAAATGTTGAAACCAGTTTTTACAAATGTCATAGAATCCTAAAACCGTGTTTCGTTATTTTGAAAATGGAGAATGTTATTATAGATGTAGGAGGTAATTAAATGAAAAATTACTTAAGAGATTTGAAGAATGATTTGAATAATTTGGTTGATACGTTTAAAGGTTTCGTATGATTAGATAATGATTTGGAAAAGTTCTTAATTTGGATGCGGCAAGAAATTGAACTTTATTATAGATATAAAAGAATACCGGTCAATTTGGAAATTCTTCCGCAAAAATTAAGTATAGATACAATTGATTCAATAAAAAGTGACATACAATTTGCATTTTCAATAAAATTTTATAAAAAAAACTTAACTGAAAATTGTTATGAACTCGATAAGACTATCCCGATGAATTCAATTGAATATGATTCACTTTGTTCAAGTTTTGTATTCATTCGAGGTCGAATTGTTTCAGTGAATTATGGTTATTATGTTGGTGGAGAGATAAATGGTATTCATCCTTCTCTCATATTAGGCAAAGCAGAAAATGGAGAGTTGTTCGTTATACCTATATCGGATGGGGAAGGAAGTGATAGATGTCCTTACTATAAAGTTATTCAAATTTATGATTCCCCAACAAAATCATGCGGTATTGCGAATATTGATGAACTTAGAAGAATTAGCAAACATCGAATTGAAACAACACATGAATCTTCAAAAGTTGATACAGATACACTTTTTGAAGTTATTGAGAAAACTTCTAGTTATTTCGGGAATTTATATAAATTTCGGTAATATCAGATATGGAAAATAAGATAAATGGCAAAAATCAAAACGTATAAATTTAAACAAATCATTTATTCACTGTTGGGAAGATAAGTGAAATAGATAAAAATCAGAGTGACTCATTCAATTTTTGAGTCACTCTTTTACATTTTTGCTTGCTGTTTACTTACATTTCTGTGATTCATAATACTTTGCGATTTTCTTTCTTAAGCTAAATATCGAATCAATGATTCCATAGAGAAAACTACTTGGATAACTTCCATTGGCGATTGATCAATGAGACGTTCCTGAGATCATTGATGATTATAAAGTTGGATGTACTTTCAATAATTATACTATGTTCCTTGATTGTTTAAATCGATGCAGGTAATACATCTATGTTTTGATGTTGCATCTTAACACTTCGACAAGTCAGTTATCGATGCATTTTTTCTAATGGTTCATAGATAAACCAATGCACTTTTGTTTGAACGATGAGCGATTATTTATTAAATGTAGGCATCTTCAACTCCACTTTCCGATATTAGTGAAAGTAATTTCTTCGGAACAAACATCTGCCATTGTGAATTATATTCCAACTGTTCTTTATGGATGCTCTTAGATAAATATTGAACACTTTTTTTGATCCTGTTTTTACAGATCTCAAAAAAATTATCTGATAAGTTAAGCTCACGTTTAAAATGCTCAAGTATATATCCGACTTTTTGATACAGAACTTGTTTATTGTAAATTTCGAGATATTTGAGCAACTTTTTCTCATCAAGGAAAGGAATTATAGATAACGATCGTAAAAGTTCTTCAAGTCCGGCTACTTTATCAAAATCATTAATACCATCGACTACGGTTCTTTCTAAATTTGTAATTTTCACTCCATCGAATGTAGTTACCACGCCTTCATTAATTCTTGATTTTAAAAATTTATATATTAAGCCCTCAAATTCAAAACTTCGAAAAGCTGTGTCTGATGAAACATAAACCTCATTCATTACTTGATTCGAAAAGCCATAATAAGATAAAGCCGAATAATGGGAGATATACGCACTTGAAGTTATATGACTGCCTACTGAACAGCGATGAACAACCGGTGCATTTTCAGCAATGTTCATTACCACATAAAGGTTTCTTTTTACACTTTTTACATATCCTTTTTTCAAATAACTTTGAAGAAGGCTGTTTGCTGTGTTTTTATTTCCCGTCAAGGTGCAAACATCAGCCAAAGTAAAACAACCCATTGAAATCAATTTTTCATAGTATTTCATTAGCTATCTCCTTTATATTTGAATTATATAACAATGATGCTTATTAACCAACATTTATATCATATTATTCAAATTATTTTTGAACCCCAATTAAAAGAAAAAGAGGAAAATGCTCTCGTCAGTTTAATCTCGAGTGTCCTTTTGTAGAAATAATCTGTGTAACTAGTGCAATTAAAAAGGAATTCATAAATCCAAAGTAATTAGGTGAGTGATCTAACCAACTTGAAACTAAAGAAGCACATTAGCATGTCTTTTTTTGACATGAAACGTGCTTCCATTTGTTTCTTATTCGTTTTCCAGTATATTACTCAATTCCGTTTCCATACGACTTATAATTTTAGTTACTAGTGCATTTCCCATCATGAAATATCTTTTTGATTTCGGCATGACAGTATTTGTTCAATTATCAGGGAATGACTGCATTCTTTCGGCCTCGATGGGTGTTATGAATCTAAGCTTCCCTGAAGTTCTATCTTTTATAACGTGACTGCACCGGTTTGTGCCTGCTTCAGTTGTTAGCATAGTACGACCTGGTAAATCCAGTCTATCGGGAAAACTTAGCGCGCCCTCTGTATAAACGTAAGATTTTCCATTCGGTTTGATTCTATCAATTCTTTTGCTATTTTTAAGATACTTAAATTTTTCGATTTGTTTTGATGTTAGGAAATAGTCGGACAAATTTTCTGTTTCATCCATAATCTCAGCTAATGTAACTGGATTTTCGAACACCGGTATGATTTTTCGTGTGCTCACCAAACCATTTATCATACAGCCACTACTCTCGAATGAGAAACTGAATTTCTCTGTCATTTCGACAGCATCTGAGTACTCGTTAAGGTTAACTACATTAGGATTATTCTGTAAGCTTAATTCAATATTAATCGGAAATGATTTCGCAAATATGCTTTTATAAAATGCGAAGTCACCAATCAATTCTTCAACTATTCTAGAATTATAGTTAAGTTCTTTCTTTCAAGCGAATATGAATACTCTTCTTCTTCGCTGGGAACACCCATAATCGGCGGCATTAATAACACGCCATTCGAGATTGTAACCTAATTCTGCAAATGTTTTTAAGATGATACCAAAATCTCTTCCTCTTTGTTTTGAAGGTGACTTCAATAATCTATCAACATTTTCTAATAATACAAAAGGTGTTTTCTTCAGTTCAAGTATTTCAGCAATTTGCCAAAATAATTTACCTTTTTTACCTTCAATCCCTTTTTCGTTACTTTTAGAACGAGCTACGGAATAATCTTGGCATGGGAACCCTCCAACTAATAAACTATGATTTGGGAGATTTTTTTTATTTACTGTAGAAATATCTTCATTACTATGAGGCCCAGGATTTCCAAAACGTGTGACATAGCAATTATATGCATGTTGAATGGCAGTAGCAGATGGCTCCCATTGATTCGCTCATACAAAGTTCCAATTATTCTTTTCAATTGCTTTTCCATGTTCATCTATACTTGATACATCATTTAGACCAACTCTAAACCCACCTACACCTGCGAAAAGCTCAATAACTTCTTTTTTCATTTTGAATTTCCTTCCAATTTTATTGGGTCGATTTTTAATCGAATGTATTTGTAATAATCATAAAATATTTAATATAATCCAAAAGCATACTACTATATGTAACCCAACTGGCTAATGAAAGTTCCAAAGATCCACGTTTGAATTCAAACGATGACTATGGATAAATTCAATACCAGCTAACTCAATTTTGTAGTTCATTAATCTATAAACTAATTGACGAGGCATCTACGGATTAATTTGAAACGAATCTATTCATTATTCATATAGTTACTTTCTACCGAGTATAAAATAAATCTGCTTCAAAGTTAATTCCTAAAAAATTCTGAGTAAATCTTCAACTAGCTTTCATTTCAATACCTTCCTCCTTTGTTCTTAACTACATTATAGATCTCTATTTTTTTTGAATTTCGAAACCTTGCATTAAGGAAAATTCAATGTATCGAAAAATAAAAACGGTTTGACTTCATCATCAAATAAAAGTTATTTATGATATTTTATTGAGTAGAAGAATATTAGTTCTATGAAATAGATATAAGAAACTCTCCAATTTTTGCAGAACAAAAAATCCATGAATTTTGCTTAGCAATATTAGTACTAAAAATTACAAGATAGTTTGAAATGAGATCTAAAATAAAGTATCTTAATTCCTCTTGTTGAAATAGAAAGTTATAATTGGTGACCAAATTGCATATAACAAAATGGAAGCGAAAAATGAAATATCAGCCAACCATTCTTTTTAAAACACTGTTTTCGTTATCGTCTTATTTTTAGCATTAATCAACTAGTACCTTCCATTGAAAGTGTTCCATTGATGACTCCTCATATGTTACATTCCCAAGGGGAAGTCAACATACTCGGCTCGTTCATTAGGCTCAATTTCAGCCTATATAAGCATTGATTCCCGCAATGGGAATCAATGCCCAACCATTCTTCGTTTCGCTTTCAGGAGTGACTGCGTTGTCTCTCTCTCGATGTACTCGTCACATCAACCAATTGCTATACTCAAGTTTTAATCAATAAGGAGGATTTCCCCATGTTCAAAGGTGCTATGTCCATTTCTATTCTTTCCAAATCCGATATCGAGTGCATGAATTTATTTGTGTGCTGCGGTAATATTACCCAAGAGCAGGCACTCTCATCAGGAATCACTAAGTATCGATTTAACACTTATCTGAATATGAAGAAAATCATGTTGGTTCGCCATCATGAGGGTTCGTTTTTTCATCTCACTGAGGAAGGCCGACAATTCGCGGCAGATCTCACCGGTCATCAATTTAGTTATCATTCGAATGCTTTTCTACATGATTCGAAAGGATTATTCTTTGCCTACGTGGCTCGCTCTAAAACAGAACAAGCAACGTGAATGACAGAAGAAGAGCAGCGTCGATATTGTGCTGAAAAGAATATCGATATTTCAAACGTCTCTGTCTGCGATGGAATGTTTTTATCTGACGATGGTGAATGAATTTGTGTCGAAATAACCACAAGCACATATTCACGAGCTCAGATAGAAAGAAAAATCGAGTACTGTAAACGATTAGGAGCCAGATATGAAACATATCGCATATAACTACTTACCTTACATAAATCAACGAGGAGGAATGTTAGCTTCTCAGCTTTTTGAATTACTTCCAGTCGAATCACGTCCTTGTTATGCAACATTTTTAAAACGGATTCGTGCGACACCAGGGATTTATGTTTCTAAAGCGTTTGATGGTTCAGGTTCTTTATATGTAAGCAATATAAAGAAACCAGCCACCCGGACATTGAGTTTGAATATCATGATTTATGAATGAGAACTGATGACAAGCAAAACTGCTGTTTGGTTTCTTCCTGAGTGTGCTCAATTCAATGTTTATCTAGAGCTAAATGGCGTGTTTTCTAATTCAAGAGGGTTAAGCGAAGCCGGCAAGTGACTTGTTGAATATTCATTTAAAAAACAATCTGCTTTGATACAAAAAAAGGCATCTCCAATTCATAGTGAGAAGCCACCGGTATCTTTACTTCACTTATATAAGCGAGGTATATATTTATACTTAACTACCAGAAACAATAAGCCATTCATTCGTTTCTACTATTTTGATGTACTCGATGACATTAATGGATTGAAATACAAACACGATGTAGCTATGATTTTTGAGTTCTTAGCTTATCATGAAATCTCTGTAGCTTTTGATATTGTTCTTTACGTTTGGGCAGATTTTAAAGCAACTTTGTTTGAACGAAATTTTAATATTACTAAGTCAGACTTGCAAAAAATCAATCATAAGGACATACGTTATAACTATAAGCCACTTTATTTCGGAAATTTGCAGAGACAATTTTTCGTATCACTGGGCCTAAGTTCGAAGAATAACATGAGTAATATTTATCGAGTATCTAAATTTGATTAATCGTAGAAATTTGGACAAAACTCTCGAATACTGTATACATATCAAATCTTCATAGAATTGAAGTAAAGAAAGTCATTTCACCAATAGAAATAGTTGTAGTAGTTAAATGCTTAAAGCAGCTCTCTACTATGGCTAAGAGATCTACAGAGGGGTTCTATATTTTCAAAAGACATTTTAGGAAGTGATTATCTGAAACTACCATTCTGGTTAAATACATTACTTGTAAATGTCTTGGGTCACTAGAAAAGAAACCGAGAAAGATGACATCATATGTTTTTCGGACTCATTCATCCATTGCTTAGAGTTATGGAAATTACTTCTGAATTATCAAATTAAAACGTATTCATTAAGTGGTCATCCGATATTTAATCAAGATGGAACATTAAGAAAAAAGGAACAGTTCTTCTGAAAATGATAGATCCTACACTCAAATCATTTAACATTAAATGATGAAATTCTTGTTGTTAATAATACTTTAGTAAAATAGGATTCTCATTTTACGAATTACAACACATGAGTTAAACCCAAGAATCTACCATTTCTTGGGTTTTCTCCATTTTTTCAATCTCGAAATTAAAAATCTGATGACAAATATTAGCCAAGAGTTATACTAACAATAGGGGGACAAAATGATGACAAAAATAATGACAGATTTCAACCTATTTATGAAAAATGTTAATTTGAGAAAGTTATCGTTAAGAAAGGGATTTTTGGGTGTTGCCGTTATTGGAATGTTGCTTACGGGTTGTAGCAAGACCATAGGGACAGATGACTCAAAACCCATCGTAATAACAAAAATGCCGGATTTGGGCGATCCACTAGCAATGCCAACTGGGATAATTACAATTAAAGAAACAGGCGAAAAAGTCGACCTAGCTCAATTAAAAGAACAATATGGGGATTTATACTCAATGGTAGAACCCCTCACTAAAGCCCAAATCAATAAAAAATTGGCAGAAATTCTTTATATATATCATAATTTTGCTATACTTAATGATAAACTATATGCAAACGGTCAAAAAACTTTGAGTTACTATGGGCATGTTGAACCAGGAGACAAAGCCGAATATCTTGAATATATAGATATTCAGGCACCTATCATCCAAAAAGCATATGCAACTTTAGGGAATTCTCTGGATCCAAAACTATCAAAATTTGGTAGCTATTACCTTGAAAAGGATGGTAATTATGGTTTCTGGGAAACAATGGGAATTACAGCATTTTTTGAAAAAAGTGATAGTACAATTTTAACTGATTCAGATAAGGAAATCATAGTTAGGAATTATAATACTCGTCTTTATATTGAATCTAAAGTATTACAATCGCTTGATCTTGATCCAAAAGTTTATTTTGATAAAGAAGTAGAAGTTCCTAAAATAGAGACAAAATAACCTTCGTTTTCCTTTTAGTAAATTATTGATTGTGCATGTTTCAACATAAAATTCTTTAAATAAAATCGGATGTATAATAAGTATAAATTTAGTGCCAATATAAGGGGGATAAAATGATGACAAAAATAATGACAGATTTTAACCTATTTATGACAAATGTTAATCTGAGAAAGTTATCGTTAAGAAAGGGATTTTTGGGTGTTGCTGTTATTGGAATTTTGCTTACGGGTTGTAGCAAGACCACGGGGACAGATGACTCAAAACCCGTCGTGATAACGAAAATGCCGGATTTGGGCGATCCGCTAGCAATGCCTACCGGGATAATTACAATTAAAGAAACAGGCGAGAAAGTCGACCTAGCTCAATTAAAAGAACAATACGGGGATTTATATTCAATGGTAGAACCCCTCACTAAAGTCCAAATCAATAAAAAATTTGCTGAAATTCTTTATATTTGGTTTAATTATGGCGAATTATCGAAAAAGAGAGTGGCTGCTGGTTTAAGTCCAATTGATTATTATGGTCATACTGGTTTTTTGACTAAAGAAGAATATATAAGAAGTGGCGATATTATGAGTGAAAATAACCAAAAAGCATTTTCAACAATATCGCTATCAACGGATCCAAAGCTAGCCAGGTTTGGTAGTTATTATCTTGAAATGAATGGACATTATACCTTCTGGGAAACAATGGGAATTAAAGAAGTTTTTGAAAAAGGCGAAAGCACTTTATTGACAGACTTGGATAAAGAAGCTGTAGTAAGAAATTATAATGTACGACTTTATTTAGACTCAAAAGTATTACAATCAATGGGTCTTGATCCAGAAGTTCATTTTGCTGATGTAATCCCTGAACAAACGAAGAAAAAGTAACATTCGTTTTATTTTCAGTAAATTTAGATTTACGCATGTTGCTTTGTAAAAATTCAAATAAAACTGTATGTATAAATAAGTACACAATACTATACGTGAAGTAGAGAGCCATTATATTGGCTTTTTTTCATATAATTCAGCGAAATAATGTATAAAAAGTAATTGACACATTATTATACAGTGATACAGTTTAATGGAGGTGAGAAATATGAAGTTAGGGTATGTAAGAGTATCATCTAAAGATCAAAACGAAAGAAGACAAATTGATGCACTTATTGATGCTGGAGTTGACATTAACTGTATTTACATTGACAAAGTTAGTGGGAAGAACTTTGACAGAGTACAATACAAAGCCCTACTAAAAGCTGCTCGGCCGGATGATATTATAATTGTCAAAAGTTTAGATAGGTTCGGACGAAATTATGATGAAATTCGAAAGCAATTTAAAAACATTACAGATCAAGGAATAATTATTAATATTCTTGATACACCAATGCTAAATACTGATCAAGTATTTAATGGTGGACTTACTATGAAGTTCATAAGTGATATCATACTAACAGTTTTAGGATATGTTGCGGAACAAGAAAGAGATAATATCCATCAGAGACAAAAGGAAGGTATTTTATCTGCGAAAAAATCCGGGATTGTTTTCGGTAGGCCTACAAAAATTAATAAAGATTTCTCGAGAATTGCAGAACAAGTTAAATCAGGTGAATTGAAAACTAAAGAGGCGTGTGAAATACTTAAAATTAGCAGGATGACATTCTACAACAATGTTAAGAAAATGAAAAATTGATTATCAACCGAAGCAAACATCTTATACAGTGCTCTGTGTGTAATCCCGTGACTTCCCACAAAAGTTCGGGTAATGGTATCTATTTTATACCTTCCTTAACTTTTCTGGTTGAATCACCATTCGAACTCAGTTAATGCCAATCGTAGGTATTTCTTCTCGATGCTATGATATGTTCCTTGCAGAAATGATTTCAAATTGGAAATAACGGTGTTGATCCATTAATATTATCCGGATTCACTTTGTAGTTATTCATATCGATCGTAACCTTATTATGACTGCGCAGACTCGGATAGGTGGTCTTTCCATCCCCATAAATGGAACTCCTTATGCGCACGTTTTCCAACATGACTTTCGATTAAGTCCTATATTGAACTATCGGAGCTTTAAGTCTCATCAACAAAACCGATATGTCTGGGAAAATTAACAAAACAATGGTTATAGTTACTAAAACTTTGGTATTTAACGGAGTTTTTATATGGTGCCGTTTCTCGGTAATGGCACCATTGTAAGCAAAAGCCGTTCCGTAAAAGGCTTTTTGCATTTCAAAATAAAAAGTGAACAAATATGTAACGGACTTATAGAAGATCACAAAATTTCCTAGACTTGAAACCATATTTTCTTGTATTATAAACACAAATTCGCTTAAGATAGAAATATACAAAACTAAAGTGGGGGATACAATGAAAATAAAAATATCTTTTTCGAGGTTATTAATCATTATAGTTGGAATCACACTGTTTGGATGTTTGATCGACATTATGAATATTTCCTTATTCAATGTTGATGTATCTTACAATAACACAATTTTCACATCTCTATTTACATTAATTACTTTGTCGAACATTGCTGTTAGTATTATTTTCGGATTGATAAAAGAATCAGTATTAGGGTACACTTACCTGGAAATCATAAATTTTCGATCTTATCGTGGGAAGACAAAAGATATTATACTTATTTCATTATTATTGCTTGTTTTTTCAATTCCAACCTTGATTTTCTGTTATACAAATGTGCTTACAGCAATTCTAATTAGCTCAATTTTCCTTGCTATGTACAGTTTTAGTTCAGCTTGGAGTTTGATTTTTGATACTACTGACGTTAATGCAAAAGTACTGAATGAAATTATTGCAAGGATTAATAGAAAAGATGAGGTGTTCCTCCTCGATTGGGCAAAAAGATGGATTGAATTGGGGAAAAGGAATATTGAATTTGATGATGAAGAGAAACACGAATTATTAATGGGACAAATGTTCAAGATTATAGAGAAAATCAATTTAGATGAAATGAAAACTCTAAAAAAGAAATTGACTTTTCTCTTTTCAGACTTGTTTAATCACTCTACCAAAATAGTGGGATTTATAAATGCTTACAAGATATTAGTACTATATTCAGAGTCAAATACTTCTTTTTCAATTCATGATGTAAGTGACTCAATAATAGATTCCATTCAAAGGATAGAATTTTCAAGTAATATTGTCATAAATGATTTGAATGTTATTGGGAATATTAGAGATATTGTGTACTATGGGCAAAATATCGATTCAGATTTTAAAGTCAGAATGCTTTATATTTACTTTAGCTCGATCTATAAAAACGAACTTATTTCTGATCAATTCAAGTATTCTTTAATAAATAAGTATTTTGACATAATTCTTGATCAATATGATTTGCCTCAAAATTCCTTAGCTATAAGAAAAGCAGCACTATATATTTTTAGAGACTATGTAATACTTAATACCTCAATGTTAAAGAGAAGTCAGTTAGTTGAAATGTTCTTTCAAAATCTATATTCTCACGAATATTCTAGTTTAATTTCGGGGTTCAGTTTTACAGTCACTCAAATTTTCCAAATGTTGTATTTCTTTTCCTTTCTTGAGATAGAAACTTTATCTGTCGAATTTCGAGAAGAGATGAAGGAGATAATGTATTATTCTGAATCAAAATTGAATAATCAAATCATCAGTTTGCAATCGATACTTTTCGGATTGTCAGAAAATATAGCCGATAATTTGCTAGAGCACCTATTTTCAAATAAGGGAAAACCAGATAACTACGAGTACTTTCCAAATGGGTTTGGTGTCAAATCTACTGTTTGGACTTTTGAATCAATAGTGAACTTTGCATTCTATTCATATTGTACCTTTTGGCATGGTGAGTTGTTTCCAATTGATAAATACCTTAATAAATACGATATCGAAGATCAAATGAAACTTGATGTATTTACTATTCTTGCAAGAAACTTTCCAAAAAAAGATGGGGTACTTGGAGATAGTTCCCTAGAGGAACTAAACCAGTTACAGTCTTGGGTTAAAAGTAATAGCAGAATTCCAGAAGCATACATGGCTTATAATTGGGAAATGATTAACTCAAATCTCAAGAATATTGTTTCAAGCAAATCAAAGGTTTCCGCTAGCGTTGATATTCAGGATTTGAATAAATCTCTTGATCTGACTTATTCTGTAATGTCTGGTTTTTCAAATGAAATTGAATTAAATGAATTGAACGAATACTCACTCAATCCATTCATATTTGAAAGTGAACACTTAACAACAAGTATACTAGTTAGTATTGCCACTACTAATATTTCGGGAATTGTAAATTACGAAGTTAGAAAAGCTCTAAATGAGATCATCTTAACTTTTAATCTAGAAGGAATAAGAACTTTGCTTAGTGAAATTAAAAAAACAAATCCTATGTATCGAAATTATACATTTATTGACGATATGGTTTTTTCCGGAAGGGATAGAATGAATAGCGATTTCATCGAATTAGAGGGAATTTTGCACTCAATTGAGGATATAACGTCATATGGAAAAACAAGGCATGATGATATATTGAATGAAAAAGTATTCATTTCAGAAAAATTTAGATTTAATGCGAAATTTACTTATTCAGAATCCAAAAAGCTTACCGAAGAAGAGTGTGACAAGTACTCAGTTCAATACAGAATTTCTGATGGGAAATACAAATATAGAGAGGCGGTCTATACAAAAAGCGAAATCATTGAGATAATCTCAGAAAATTTTGTCATTCATAATATGAAAGTCAATATTAGCACTAATATCAACGAGCTATCAGGATTCTATATTAGGTTCGATTATAGTAATTTTACAAATAGCAAATTTGAAATTCTTGAGACGAAAAACGTGGAGGAGTAGAAGAGCATATTCAATAAGTTTTGCATATTGGAAATAAGCGAGCACTTCGCTTCAATTAATTTCTCAAATAACACTTAGTTTTCTTGTAAACCAGCCATGATTCCCCAACATGATGGTCAGATGAAACTGCTGACTATTCTTTCTTATTTTCAGGCATTTTATCAAGACAGTATGTCAAATTACCCGTATGTCTCAAAGGTGAGGCGTGATCGAATGAAAAAACTTTGGATTGGTATTATCATGCTGAAAATTATTGTGTGAATACGGTGTTTTATGGAGACCACTTGAGATGAAAGAACTAATCATTTTTGCTTCTCCGAGATTCAAACAATTGATTGTTGATATCGGAGATGTTTATGCTATTATAAAAACAGTTAACATGGGGGCAATATAATGGACACTTCTAAACTAAAATAACTTACCCTATGAGGATAAGTAACAAGTAAAATACTGTATAAAATAAGGAGGTCAACTATGGACCAGCGCAAACAAAGTAAAGATTTATACAGACCAATATTGAAAGAAGGAACTCATCTTGCACCATCCAAGGGTACAAAAGATACGTATCGAGGATCCCAATTAGATGACAAGACAAATAAAGTTGATGGCCAAGCTGAGTTTGCAAAAGTCGATCAAAGCGAATATGAATCTGATGTAACCTTTATTTATCTGAACCCCACTCAGGTGGCAGAATTATCTCCTGAAGATCAAATAATCGCACAGTTTATTGGTGAGGTTATCATAGCTGGAACTACATTGGTATTTAATGAAATTATCGCCCCTCAAATAAAAATATTCTGGCAAGAAAAGGTTATACCATCTGTGAGAGAAAAATGGAACAACTTCAATTTTAAGAAGAAACCTAAAAAAGCCAAAAAGCATAGTTCAGTGCAAAATACCGAACTTGCTTTTAATAGCGAGACTATTTCGGTAATGTTCTCCCATAAGCTTGATGAGGCACATGAAAAGTATGTGCGCAATTTGACTAACGAAGAAGCACAACATGAACTTCTAGATATTTTCATTCTTTCAGCAGTGCTTATTGTTAAAATAAGGAATTTATCTAGTGCACATATAATACATGACAGCAGAGCACCGGAAGAATATATTGATGGGCAAGAATTAGTACAAAAACTATCTGCGCCTGAATATATAGCATGTATTAACCAAATTCTGATGAGAAACCCGTTATTGTTTGAAGAAAAGTCAGTAACGCTGTCAGAAATACTGGGTCGGAACATTGCTCTAGATTATCAGTACATACCTATTGATAGCAACCAGTTCAGAGAGAAACTGATGGGACTATAAAGCCAATTCTATTTGAGTTGAGATAATTTGAATCCTCATTCTGAACGATATTATTATGATAGTTAGGGGGATAGGATGATGCGATATGAATATATATTTTTAACTGATTAACCTAAATATCTTTGATATGTATAGTAAAGTTAAAAACAATGAACATATTGAAACATTTATTGCTACAAAAGAAATGAATGTGGGTGATTTCCTTCTACTATATGTTGGAAATCAAAAGAGTGAGATTTCAAGTGGTGGTTATGCGATTGAACGAATAACCACTAAGGTCTTTATTCTCAAGGATAGTCTAGATGATTATTGTAATAATAGGAGAACCATAAGAGCTCTGATTTATAAAACATCATTCAATAAACCAATCATCGACAAAAGTATTTGTAATCAAATCTTCAATCAATTTAGATCAGTACATCGAGTAAGAGAGTTGTTGAAACTCGAAATAGTTAAATCGTTTTAGTAATTCATTTTGATTCTAGAAGGTTTAAACTTGCATCAGAATTAGTATAGTGGCTATTTTGAACTTAGTAAGCATGCTAACTCAAACTTACTGCACTCCAAATCATTACTAAACAATGGTTTCCACTCCATATGCATGCTATTGAGAATCGGCCATGTTCCCCCAACATGGCGGTCAGATTAAACTTCTGACGATTCTCTTTTCTTATAGTCTGGAAATCTATCGTGACAATCATAGTCTATTCGTCCATATGTCTCAATGGTGCTAAGTGATAACACGAACAGTAATCGGACAGATATTATCTTTCTGGATAAATTTCGCTTCGTCATGGTCGAGTACGGAGACCATTTTGAGATGAGAGTAATTTAGGATAAGACATAATACAACATATAAATATCCAGAATATGTGATAATCCGTCATAAATTCGCGATAATATAAAATTAATTATTCATTCATTAGAATGATGGAGGTATAAATGGTCAAATGCAAAAAGTGTGGGAATGAGTTTGAAGGAAGATTCTGCAATAGTTGTGGAGAGGAAGATGCTTCAGTTACTTGTTTGGCTTGTGGCAATATTTTCTATGGTAATTTTTGCAACAAGTGCGGAAAGGAAGTCAGTCCACCGATTAGTTCTATTAATCATAATTTAGAATTTTCAACTAGAAATAATATTCAAGGTAGTTTGAAAACTATATCTACAACAACTCATTCAGTCATATTAAAGAAGATGTTTTCGCTTGATTTAAAAAGATGGATTTACTGAGATTTCGATTAATGAAATTGGTGGATTGATTTTTTCTCCTTATTTATTCTCTTTGATTCCAAGCGAAGAAAAGTTTGGATATATTACCTTTCTTCCTAAAGATGGATCAACAACTATTAAAAACAATAGTGATGTTAAGAAAGATAGATATTCGATTTTATTTGGGATGTTTCACAACAAAATATTCAACTCATTGGCAAATGAACTATCATCAGAATTGGACGTAGAACTTGAAGATTTATCTTCGTCTTTTACTTCAACCTCTCGAAACAATCTCAAAAATGAAAGAAAAAGAGAGTTGGATGAGCAAGGGGTAGCATATTGTCCAAAGTGCTTGTCAATTTCATTATCTGCGAATAAAAAGGGCTTTGGAATCGGAAAGGCAGTGATAGGAGCAGTAACACCATTAGGATTTCTTGGATTAACAGCAGGGAATATCGATGCTAAAAAAGTTAGAGTAACTTGTTTGAAATGCGGTTATCAATTCTGGGCTGGTAAAAAGTAGACTACTATTTGCATGGCATAAGGAGGAAATATGGAGATAAAAATTCCAAATCTTGAGTTTGCTAAAGTGGTTAAATTTTGCGTTGATTATAAGAATATTTCTGATATGGACGAGGAATTGATTTTTGATTTTGGTGCCATAACACATTAGGATCCTTTTGCAATACTCTTTTGGACTTTCAACGAACATGAGCGCTCCAGTCGGTGAGATGGGATCAAATTACATTATCGGATATTTCCAAGTTACATCTGTTTGAAAGTGATAAACCATGAAGCTGAACATAACTTTTAGCCTATCTGTGCTGATTACCATCCTTGGCTGTTTTGTGGGGTTGACTGGTTGGTTACGAAGTCGCGATACCAAGATCAGTAATGATGTGGAATGGAATGGCATGGTGAATGCGAAACTTGATATGGCCATCGGATTACGAAAGGATCATGATGAACTGGAAGAAAAGCATAACAACAATACCGAATGGATCGGTCGTGTCGAAGAATCGACAAAAGCAGTTCATCTTCGAATTGATACTCTTGAACAAAAAATAAAATAACTATAAGGGATATTCTAATTGTACGCGTAGAAGAGTAACAGGAGGTGATAACATGGTCTTATCATTCTGGATACATTGTCTATGTGAGTTCGAACGAGATATTGAAGCAAACTGTGAGTTGCTAAGATTCAAAGAGCAGTTGGAGATTTTGTATATTAGCTAGTAGCTGCGAAAGCAGCTTTTTTATAATGTCCTAATAAATGTACAACATACGACATTCGGTATTGATTATCCTTATTGAAATAACGAATTTAAGCAATTCATAAAGATTCTTTTTGAATTTGAATGTTATAATATAGTCAAGTGTTCTCAAGGTATTCAGATGTTCTTTTACATCGCTACGAAAATAGGTAAATATGACTGGACAATTGGAATTTGAGAATAACCTAGTCGGAATTTCGAATCTAAAAGAGTATTTTGACCTAGACAAAAGAAAAATGGGGGTTGAACTAAATGACAAATAATCGAAGAGAACAAGAACGTACGGAATTGCATCGGACAATTTGGAGCATTGCTAATGACTTAAGAGGAAGTGTGGATGGTTGGGATTTTAAACAATATGTGTTAGGCATGCTATTTTATCGTTACATTTCAGAAAATTTATCAAAGTATATCAATCAAGGTGAAATCGAAGCTGGAAATTCCACTTTTAATTATGCGGCTATGTCAGATAGTGAAGCTGAACAAGCAAGAATCGATTTAGTTACCACAAAAGGCTTTTTTATTCTACCCAGTGAGCTTTTTGTAAACGTTCAACGGAAAGCACCTACCGACGAGAATCTTAATGAAACGTTGGAGAGGATATTCAAAAACATTGAATCCTCTGCTCAAGGATCAGATAGCGAGGCAAATTTTAAAGGATTATTTGATGACATTGATCCCAATAGCAATAAACTGGGTGGTACAGTCGCAAAACGAAATGAACGATTAGTTAAACTCATGAATGGGATCAGTGAAATGCGCTTGGGAGATTTTCGTGATAACTCCATTGATGCTTTTGGGGATGCGTATGAATATTTGATGGGGATGTATGCTTCCAACGCTGGGAAAAGTGGAGGAGAGTATTATACACCTCAAGAAGTATCCGAATTACTTACACGCTTGACACTAGTTGGAAAAACTGAAGTCAATAAAGTTTATGATCCTGCATGTGGTTCAGGATCATTGCTATTAAAGTTTGCGAAGATCCTTGGGAAAGAGAACGTTCGTCAAGGATTCTTTGGTCAAGAAATCAATATCTCAACCTATAATCTTTGCCGTATCAATATGTTTTTGCATGACATTGATTTCGATAAATTTGAGATTGGTCATGGAGATACATTAATTGATCCATTACATTGGGATGATGAGCCTTTCGAAGCGATTGTTTCAAATCCACCCTATTCAATAAAATGGGATGGTGATAGCAATCCATTGCTCATTAACGATCCGCGTTTTTCATCTGCTGGTGTTTTAGCACCAAAATCTAAGGCGGATCTTGCGTTTATAATGCATAGCTTATCTTGGTTAGCAACCAATGGAACCGCTGCAATCGTCTGCTTCCCTGGAGTTCTTTATCGAGGTGGAGCAGAACAAAAAATACGGAAATATTTAGTGGACAATAATTATGTCGATTGCATTATTCAATTGCCTGATAATCTTTTTTTTGGAACTAGTATTACAACATGTGTTATGGTCCTTAAAAAATCCAAGAGTGAAAACAAAACACTTTTCATTGATGCTTCAAGAGAATATGTGAAAATCGCGAATAGCAATAAACTTACGGACGATAACATAGCAAATATTATCAAAGCATTCGAAAATCGTACCAATAATGAGTATATGACTCGACTTGTGGATAATGAGGAAATTTCTTCCAAAGACTACACTTTATCAGTTTCAACCTACATTGAACAAGAAGATAAAAGGGAAGTTATCAATATTAGTAAACTAAATAGAGAAATCGTAGAGATAGTTTCACGAGTTAACGGTTTTCGTACAGAAATTGACTTGATTATTTCTGAAATTGAAGGTGAGCATTATGAGTAGGCTTGATGAATTGATTGTAGAGTTTTGTCCAGAAGGTGTGGAAGTAAAACCACTCTTTAAAGTTGGATCATTTTATGGAGGATTAAGTGGCAAGTCCATAGATGATTTTTCAAATGGAAATGCGAAATATATAACTTACATGAATGTATTCTCAAACCCGGTAATAAATGTAGAGATAAGTGATCAAGTTAGAATTTTTGAAGGCGAAAGGCAAAATACATTGGAATATGGGGATGTGATTTTTACTGGTTCTTCTGAAACACCAAATGAGTGTGGTATGTCATCAGTTGTCACGCAAAAAATTGAAGAGAAAATATTTCTGAATAGTTTCTGCTTTGGTTTAAGATTTTTTGATAGGAATTTGTTTATACCTGATTTTTCGAAATATTTATTTAGATCTGAAGGTATTCGAAAACAGATAGTACAAACAGCAAACGGTGTAACAAGATTCAACGTTTCAAAGAAAAAAATGTGTGAAGTTCAAATTCCCATTCCTCCTCTTAGGGTTCAACAAGAAATTGTTCATATCCTCGATAATTTCACTACGCTTGAAGCGGAGCTGGAAGCGGAACTGGAAGCAAGAAAAAAACAGTTCGAGTATTATAGGAATAGCCTTTTGACTTTTGGCGACGATGTCCCAAGAAAAAAAATCGGGGATGTTTTGAAGAATGGTAATGCATCAAATAGTATTTCAAAAAATAACTATAAATTATATGGTGATTTTCCAATAATCGACCAAAGTAAATCTTTTTTTGCTGGCTATACAGATGATGAGACAGCGATACCCCCAATTTTACCTTGCATTATTTTTGGAGATCATACCAGAATAGTTAAATATTCTGAGCAAAATTTTGCTCAAGGAGATAGTGGGACAAAAGTATTTATTCCTATTGATAGTTCACTAAATACAAAGTACATTTACTATGCATTTTGTAATCTTGATATTAAATCAAGAGGCTATAATCGTCACTGGAGCATTGTTAAGGACATGCTCATTCCAATTCCATCTCTTGAGATTCAGAAAGAATTCGTTCGGATTCTCGATTATTTCAATTCCATAGTAAACGACATATCCATAGGTTTACCAGCAGAAATTGTTGCGCGACATAAACAATACGAATACTACTGTAACAAGCTCCTTACCTTTAAAGTTGTAAAAGCATGAAAACAATCGCACTAAGGTTTTCAGAAAACTTTTCGCCAGAAATAGGCACTATTGCTGCCCATCAGCAATTAATAGATTCACTGGGGTATGCTTGGTATGGGAAACTGGGCACACCTATTTCTGCAAATGTTGTTAAAGAAATTATGCAGAATGAAGATCCTAAGATTCTATTGATAAATAGCGGCAAACAAGATAGATACTGGGCACATATTACAGAGGTGTCTCGTTCTTTGCCACCTTTGAACGAAATTCCTGCATACTACAGAAATATCAGTAGTAAATTCGCGTGCTGGTTTAAAGTAATATCATTTGAAAAAACAAAAAATGAAATTATGTCTCAGTGTTATGTTGCTTCATCAGGTAACACATTATCAGTAGCTTCGAAACACAGCATGAGTCCATATTTCATTATTCATTTTAAGGAGGTGCCCAATGACGCAGTATAATATCGTAGCCGCAACTAATGAAGCCACTGTAGTTTCGGAATACACATCTAATAATCGAGCTACTGACTATCAAAGTGAAGCTGACTTGGAAAATGAGTTTATAAAGATCTTACAGGAACAGGGCTATGAATATCTAAGCATTTCCAATGAAATTGCTTTGGTTGCTAATTTAAGAAAAAAATTAGAATTATTGAATAAATACATTTTTTCAGAAAATGAATGGGAACGTTTTTACACACAAATGATCGCGAGCACCAGCGAAGGGATAGTTGAAAAAACACGAAAAATCCAAGACGACCATGTTCAGAATTTGAAATGCGACAACGGAAACACAAAGAATATAATGTTAATTGATAAGCAGAATATTCATAACAATTGTCTGCAAGTAATCAATCAATATGAAGAGCCAGATGGTATCCATGAAACCCGTTATGATGTAACGGTCTTGGTTAATGGCCTCCCATTGGTTCATGTGGAGTTAAAGCGGCGAGGAATTGCCATTAGAGAAGCTTTTAATCAAATCAAACGTTATCAACGAGATAGTTTTTGGGCTTCTAGTGGATTGTATGAGTATGTTCAATTATTTGTCATCAGCAATGGTACGCATACCAAATACTATTCAAATTCAACTCGCAATCAACACATAAAAGAATCTGGCAATGCTACCAGTCGTAAAAGCAAGAAAACAAGCAACAGCTTTGAGTTTACAAGTTACTGGGCAGACAGTTCAAATAAAATCATACCTGATTTGGTTGATTTCACTAAAACATTTTTTTCCAAACATACAATACTTAATCTTTTAACAAAGTATTGTGTATTCACAACAGAAGATCTTCTTTTAGTTATGCGACCTTACCAGATTGCGGCTACAGAAAAGATTCTCAATCGAATTGAAACCTCTACCAATTACAAGAAAACCGGAACGTTGGAAGCTGGCGGATATATTTGGCATACCACCGGATCGGGTAAAACACTCACTAGCTTCAAAACTGCACAGTTGGCTACCACAATGTCTACAGTCGACAAAGTACTTTTTGTTGTGGATCGTAAAGATCTTGATTACCAAACCATGAAAGAATATGATCGATTTGAAAAAGGTTCCGCAAACAGTAACACCTCTACAAATATCCTTAAAAAGCAATTGGAAGATCCAAATGCAAAGATCATCATAACGACGATACAAAAATTAGATCGTTTTATTATAAAATACACGAATCATCTTGTTTATAAGCAACATTTTGTCATTATCTTTGATGAATGCCATCGCTCTCAATTCGGAGAGATGCACCAAGGGATTACGAAGACTTTTAAGAACTATCACTTGTTCGGTTTCACCGGAACACCGATTTTCGCTGTTAATTCTGGAAATGGGACTAATCCAACATTGCGGACAACTCAACAAGCGTTTGGTGATAAACTTCATACGTATACGATTGTTGATGCTATCAACGATGGGAATGTTTTGCCCTTTAGAATTGATTTTGTAAATACGATCAAAATGAATGAAAACGTCACTGATGCCGAAGTAAATTCAATTGATGTCGAAAGAGCTATGTCAGCATCTCAACGTATCAATGAAGTCACTAGCTATATTCTTGAACATTTTGAGCAAAAGACTAATCGAAACAGTTTTTATTCATTGCAAGGGCAACGCATAGCTGGCTTCAATTCCATTTTCGCGGTAGCCTCAATTCCTATGGCGATGAAATATTACAGTGAATTCAAAAAACAACTAGATGAAAAAAATAGGAAGCTTAATGTTGCCACTATTTATAGTTTTAGCGTCAATGAAGATGATCCTGAAGATGTTGTGCCTGAAGAAGGATTTGATACAAGCAAACTGGATCAAAGCTCTCGCGATTTCTTGGATGATTGTTTAAAAGATTATAACCAGATGTTTAATGTGAATTTTGATACATCCTCCGACAAATTCCAGAATTATTATAAAGATGTTTCGATGCGAGTAAAAAATCGCGAAGTGGATTTATTAATCGTAGTCAATATGTTTCTAACCGGTTTTGATGCCACAACACTAAATACGCTATGGGTAGATAAAAACCTGAAGTATCATGGTCTCATACAAGCATTTTCTCGTACAAACCGTATTCTAAATTCAATAAAAACATTTGGTAACATCGTCTGTTTTAGGAATTTGAAAGATGCAACGGATGATGCCATTGCACTGTTTGGTAATAAAGACGCCGGCGGAATTGTATTACTTAAATCATATAATGACTATTACTTTGGATATGATGAAAATGAAAAACATTACTTTGGATATCAAGAGTTAATCGCTAAACTTCAAATTGAATATCCGATAGGGACAACAATTGTGAGTGAAGAAGCACAAAAGGAGTTCATACGTCTCTTTGGGATGGTTCTTCGTTTGAAAAACATTTTAAGTGCATTTGATGATTTCTCTGGGAATGAAATATTAAGCGATCGTGATATTCAAGACTACCAGAGTATTTATATTGACCTGTATGAAACCATAGGTGGAGTAGTTCATTCAGAAAAAGAATACATTAATGACGACCTCGTGTTTGAGATGGAATTGATCAAGCAGATAGAAGTGAACATTGATTATATTTTAATATTGCTAACGAAGTATAAAGACTCCAATTGTAGTGATAAGGAAATTCTTGGAGCTGTTGAAAAAGCGGTTAACTCCAGTATGGAACTGAGAAGTAAAAAAGAACTCATTGAAGGTTTTATTCAACGTGTTAACACAAGCAATCAAGTGGAAGAAGACTGGCGAAAATATGTAAGTGAACGACATGATATCGAACTTGATGAAATCATTCAAACAGAGAGCCTTAAAACTCAAGAGACACGTAGATTCATAAGTGGATCATTTAGAGATGGATACTTAAAGACAACTGGAACAGATATCGATAGAATATTACCTCCAGTATCACGCTTTTCTGGCATTCGTTCCGTAAAGAAACAAAATATCATCGAGAAGTTAATGAAATTCTTTGAGCGATATCTTGGATTGATTCAGTAGGAAATAAGATAAAAAAATGACTATATATTATTTGTGTGGTCATTGTGTGGTCACTTACAATTAAAACATAGAATAAACCCGCTGATTCAGCGGGTTTATGTGCTATTGGCGGAGGACATGAGAACATATGGCTTTATGTGGATGGTGAGTGTTATAATTATTCTAATGTGATTGATTATTAAGGAGAGGAACCATGAACACAGCTATTGTTGAGACAAGAGCGATTAGTTTCCTAAATATTGAACTAACCAATTGTGAATATTTGGACCCTTGCTTATCTCAAAAAGATACAAAACCATTATGGGATGGATATATTATAGTTCATAGCAGTATTGCGCATAAAAATGAAGATATTATCGGCAGAGTTAATGCTCAGGTTAAGGGAATCTCAAAAAAAGTGGTTCCAAACCATGAACTTACTTTTCCAATTAGCATTAGAGATCTTAAAGTTTATTTTAGGGATGGAGGATTAATGTATTTTGTTATATGCATGAATGAAGTTGAGCATTCAATCTTTTACATTTCGTTGTTACCGTTTGATATTGTGAGATTATTGAATCAAAAAAATAGTAAGAATCAAATATCCGTCAAATTAAAGAAGTTTCCTATCAAAAATCCTATTGCTGTGACGAGATTATTTCGGAGTTTCCTTGATGATTTTAAAAAGCAATTTAGCACAGTATCAACAGAAATATTGTCACTAGATGATATCGGAACTAAAATTAATAGAGAACAAGAATTAAAAGTATCAATACCATTAATTAACAAAAGCCTTGAAGACTCATTATTTGGTCTTATTGGAGAAGATATTTACATATATTTAGCACACAAAGGTTTCGAGGCACAAACACCCGTTGAAAAAATCACATTAGAATCATTGGAGCAACAGTATGAGACTCCTGTTTCAATTAATGATCGTCAGTTTTATTGTTCATATAAAATAATCGAAAGAGAAAAAAGTAAAAGAATTTTATTTGGTAGAAGTTTTTTCATTGATATGATAGATGGACAATATTCATTTAGATTGAAAGGAAACATTAAGGAAAGAATTAATGACTTAGAATTCATTATTTCATTGATTGATATTGGTCATATAAAAATGGGAAATCAGAATTTGGATGTGGAACTGAAAGAGATTAGTAATCATAAGTTTAGGTTTGAAAAGCTATTATTATATCTAAAGAAAGTCCAACTACTATTAGAAAAATTGAAAATAAGAAAAGAATTGGATCTGGATTCATTTAGCGAAACAGATATACTAAGAACAGACCTACTGTTAAAAACAGTTTTAGATAACGAGTATACCTCTTTGAATTTGACTGTTAGTAATTCTTTTTTAATCTTCATTAATATTTCGAATTTAAATTTTGGTTTTGAATGGGAGCAAAACGAAAGTGGACTTTATAGATTAATTAATTACTTTGAGAAAAGTGGCCCAAATTTATTTAGTGATATTAATATGCCAATAAGTAAGTTTGCTGTTTTGAAGAGTACTGAAATATTAAGTATTTCGAATTTAGATTTGGATTTAATAACTGAATCAATATATAGTATTGGAAATAATTCTTTCGCATATGATTATCATAATCAGTTTATTCTAGAACTCATAAAAGCATATGATTCTTTAGAAAAAAAAGATGATAACCTATTAATTGCTGCACAAAATATGTTCATGTTTTATATTGGAAATAAGGAAGTTGATGGAGTAAGATTAAACTTAAATATATTGCAGATTATAAAACGATTACGAAATTTTAATCAAGATGAATTAGAAAAATTACTTGAAATCAAAAGAAATAATTTGGATTTTGAAATTCAAGTTGGTGTGAATATATTGCTCGAGAGTTTTAGTGAAGCCGAGTATTATTTTGAAAAATTAGATATCCAAAAACAAGAGGCATTCAGAAATTTTCCAATCTATAATCTTTGGAAAAGACCTCAACTTAACTTTGACTAAAGGTATTAGAAGTATCACCTGCAATGAGACATAGTTTCAAATATTGAATTTTGTAGAACTTCTACATTGTTTGTGACTATAAAATTGACATTAGAAATCGTTTTAAAGCGGAATTGAATGGAAGTATATAGAAGGACTCAGGGTGATTCTACGTGATAATAAGGGATTTAATGAATTTATATCCAATTCTCTCATCTGCTCCAATAATTGAAGATTCTAAGAGAATCATTTACTTGTATGACCATATATATTTGCACTAACTGAATATGATGAGGCTTCTATCAAAATATGACACTTATTAGTTGAACAATTGAAAAAATTTATAACTCTACTTCCTAAATCTATTCATGAATTGAACTATTTTTTTTAGCACTTTAATCAATGAATTATCGAGTATTTTTTAGCATTAGTGTTGAATTGATTAGTACCTATCTATAATGAAATATAATAGATAGAAAAGGTATTAGAAAAATTCAACATTTCCCTTTTGTTGAAACTTTTGCATCAAGGTAGTTAATAGCTCTTTAAGATTAAAACCACTAACTTTACACTTAATTGAGTGTTTAGGTAAGTGGTTTTATTTTTACATATTTAATAGGACACTTATAGATTTCTTCATACTTTCTATCTCATGCTGCTACTAATATTTTTTCTTCAGTTGTTAATTGATTTCGTCATTGTTTCGTTTCTTGACGAAGGTCTTGATGTCTTCAATAGTATAGTAACTCTTTAAATCGTAAATCATCATTTTTTAACATTTTGAGCCTCCTAGAACTCTAATTTTCAACTCACGTAATTTCATCTATTTCTTCATTTTGTGGATTTAGATTATCCATAATTTGTACAATATCCTCAACTATTTTGGCAGGTTCTGTAGTATTTAGTTGGTTTATCAGAACATCAGTAGAAGTCTTACAAAACAAATCTGCAGCTTTTGAACGAAGGCTTGACTCTAATAGCCAGGTAGAAACAGGAAGAATATTTTGATTTCGGTTTACTTCTGATGAGAGAACTTCCGCTAATGGGTTAGTACCCATATAGTCCTGAATAAAAATATATCTATTACCTTCGGGAACATATTTTCTCGAGTAAATCGATATTGTTTCCGGAAAAACTTCTCAAATGTTCGAGATACGTCGACGGAGTTGTGTGAGGTTTTTGTCTTCACCATCACGTGCTTGAACTCCTACATATAATTTATCCAAGGGCAGAGGTGAGGTTATGAATATTTTTTCTCCAATGAATAGTTTATTTCTGTATCGAGCGGTAGCTGAAGAGCGATTCCGAGAATCTAGGAATTTTAATAGTGCGTGATAAGACATGGTTGAAGAACGAAAATCATCCAGAATAATACAATCTTCTCCACGATAATTGCCCATCGGATCCCCATCATCCGTGATATAAAAGGACAAATTTTGTTGCCGGCAATATTCAGTACATAATGTACTTTTACCTGAACCACCTGAGCCATGTACATAAATGACTTCAAACGTTTCTTTGTTTTTCACAATTTCATCTCCCCGCTTTTTAGCATAGCTGGCACATGCTGCTCGCAATTGAGTTTCATTCTGAATTCTTAAAACATCTGGAACCTTCAATTCGAGGTCATATTCCCGAATAATCCCGTCTGCGCATTGAATCAAATAGAGAATTACATCATTCTTAGAGTACTTCGCTTTGTTGATGATTGCTTTAGCATCGATGATTGGATCGATGTCAAAGTTCGCAACAATGTCTTTTCGACGATAATGGTGTTTATTAGGTTCGAACTCATGTGTCAGATAACTGACAGCATCTTCCCATTTTCCATTTATATTTCAAATGTTTTGGTAAGTCGCATGAACGAATAATCGAAGAAGAGCTCGAGTATCAAAAGATACTTCAAAATTGATGATGACATGGTAGTGGTTTTTTGCTGGAATCATCATTCCGGTGCTCATATCTTCCTCTTTGATATCCTTGTCATGCTTTATGATGGCGTATTTTTTAAATGTTTTACGACTAGAACAAAGACGGTCGATTTCCTCAATAGTAGGATAGTGCTCTTCATATAGAATTAAGTCACACATTCTCTTTTTATACTTAAACTCAATTGAATCTTCTTTAACAATCGTATTTGTAGTAGTTGTATTTTTAGCCATTTTAGCCTCCATGTCAGATATACTACTGAATCAAGTAGTATCTGTCTATTCGTATTGTATATTAAAGGAACTGGCAATAATAAATAACCCTGTATTACGAAATTCAATAATCGAAAAAACGGATTTGAAAACTATGCAGAATAGCAGATTAATACCACAACCTACCACATGACATTCATGGGTAGGCAAAAAGACATAGCAAAATCATCCGTACGCAATAACTTGATTTAAATGGATATTTGAATCTAAACGGAAACTCGATTTGTTCAATACCACAGGAATTTTATGGAACTCTTAAGGGCTGGTTTGAATATAAAGAATCAGATCTCATTTATTGAAATCTGACTATGAAGAGTAAGTTTGTTCAAACATAAGTTCTCGAAAAACCTTCATTACAAATAAATAGTGAAACCAACAAGGATGCGCTGCGATTGATTTACAGACTTTTAATCTTTTACGGGTATTGATTCAAAGGTAGTGAAAGAGTTCATTACAATGCCTGTAATCTAGCCTTAAGAGCCATAACGCAATTTATAAAAATACTATTCACTTATTCACATAACTAATACGTTTATAAATGAAAAAACTACTGTTCGCAAATAAAATAAATACTACACTCAGCAAATAAAAGATATAGTTTTGAAATCCATTTGACCGCAATTATGTACTATTAGATTCTTTAATATTATTCTCTCTGACATGATCTATAATATAATTAATGGATGGTAAGTTTATTATTGGTTATAGCAGAAGATGAATAGTTTTAGGTAAATCACAAATGGGTGTAAAAGGGGAAAATCATGAATAAATGTAGTTATTGTGGTAACGAGTTTGAGGGTAATTATTGTAATCAATGTGGCACAGAGATGAACTCAAATATATGCGTTTCTTGCGGTAATACTTTTCTTGGTCAGTTTTGTAATATTTGCGGTGCAAAAATTATAGTTAAAGGTTCAATGCAAGAGCACAAGATTATCCTTACTGAAAGAAGTGCAATTCAGGGTAGATTAAAAACTATTGCGACGACCTC
>Ga0209100_1000628_pt1 | contig 28922 bp, 30 predicted proteins | sample lystaG_FD_185480 | JGI IMG/M metagenome (GOLD analysis project Ga0209100, IMG submission 185480) | Glacier valley bacterial and archeal communities from Borup Fiord, Nunavut, Canada, to study Microbial Dark Matter (Phase II) -... | ecosystem: Environmental > Aquatic > Freshwater > Ice > Glacier ... | reverse complement strand
CAATGGGGGGCACTTTAATCCTTTAGTTGGCTTAGCTACGGAACGTATGCAAGAAATTAATGTGGCTTATAAAAAACTGACAAGTCAACAGTCAATACTGCAAAACGGGAAAAAAACGGATGACAAAAAAGATCAATCAAAGCAACAGAATTGGCAACCAAATAATCAGCAGAAGGTTGAGGAAATTTATCAAGAAGCACTACGAAAAAAAGTCAATGGTCAGAGCGAATCCGATTTTAGAGGGGCAGCTGTATTTTTCAGGAGCATTGATGGCTATAAAGATTCCAGTTTGTTAGCAAAAGAATGTGATGATCTTGCAATGAAAGCGAATTTGAAAGCAAGACAAGAAAAATATCAAAAGGCCTTATATAAGAAGAATAACGGTCAGAGCGAATCTGATTTTAGAGAAGCAGCTGTATTATTCAGGAGTATTGATGGCTATAAAGATTCTAGTTTGTTAGCAAAAGAATGTGATGATCTTGCAATGAAAGCACATTTCCAGGTAAGTTCAGATGCTGACAGGGAAGAAGCAGAAATCAAAGCCATCGAAGATATACTTCGAAGTAAAGCATCTACCCGGATTAAAAAGCAAAAGATCTCAAATCAGCAGGGACGTTTTTCTAAAAGACCCCGCAAACACAGGATAGTTCCGATTGTAGTTGTATCGGGAATCGTTTTGGCTACTTTAATTTTTGTTGTTGCAGCGTTTTTTCTGGGTGTGTTTGATAACAGCAGCAGTTCACTCGGAATAACAGTGGACGAGTTTTCCGCTGCTTATGCCCAAACGGATGCCTATAAAGCGATTGCCTCGTATGGTTTTGAATTTCCGGCCGTCACACTCGATCAGGAAGCCGCAGCAACATCTGATGTCCGTACATTCTCGGGTATTGCTGTTGACAACACGGTTGACTATCCAGTCGCCCTTTCCGGAAGCGTAAACAAATCGGATTCAAACATCCAGGCACTGCGAGTCGTAATGCGATTGAGCACAAGTACTTCCTTCAAAGAAGTGCTTATTGTTTATGCTCCTTATATTCAAGTTCTTTACCCGGATATGACAACTAAGGAAGCAACTACCTTTCTTTCAGAGTTGTACACAAGCACGGATGCCGTAACAGTCAGAGGAAATTACGGACTTGCCATGGAAAAAGGAAATGCAGGAACAAAGGCCTACTGCAGTCTGAATATTATTTCGGCCAATGACTGATAGGATATGGGAAAGAGTACGTGGATCATATTTGATGCAGTATATTAAATATTTTTTTTCGGTGTGTTCAGAGATCTACTCAAACATAAGGAAGTTGAAAAGTGATCAGGAGGCAACTTAATGATTAAATGTCCTGTCTGTCAGACAGAAAACACTGAAGAAACTCTTTTTTGCAAGAAGTGTGGCGTAAAGATGTCGTCTGCGATTGAAGCAGCTCGAAGGCTCAAAATTGAGGAATTGAGGGGATCTTTGCTTTGCAAGTGCTGCGGGAAAGAGAACGTAAAAAACTCAACTTACTGTATCAAATGCGGCAGCTTATTGGTCACACCCGAGCGACAAGTTATTTCATCTCAAAATGCAGTGAGCGCATCAACAATCGAGTGTCCTCATTGCCACCAATTGAACCCTGCAAACAATATGTTTTGCAGAAATTGCAGGAAAAATATGAAATTTGGAGCTGCCGATCAGATGTTAACGGGTATTGGGGGATGGCTGTACTTTCCTGTGACTGAGTTATGGGCAACGGCAATATTGTCACCAATTGTGGCTATCGTGCAAGTGTCCCTAGAGAGCGATATCAATAGTTTCATCATAATATCAAGCGTCCTTGTATATTTTCCGTTTTGGATTTTGGCAATTATTGCTTTGGTATTATTATATAAAGAGAAAAAAATATTTCCAAAGGTAATGATTGGCATATACATTGTCAGTTTTATATTAACTTTTATTGAATTTATAGTGAGTTATTTACTTGCAATTCCAGATGTGGGTAGTGGATTTTTCCGCTCGATTATTGGGCTTGCCATCTGGGTTCCCTATTTTCTTATATCGAAACGGGTAAAAAATACGTTTGTAAACTAATCGAATTTTGGATGCCGAATCGTTCGGAAAACAGTATGTACCTGCAAGTCAATGGCTAGTTTTGGGGGAACAATATGAAACGATCATTTTTCTTCTTCAATTTTGCTAATTCCCGTCGCGGCGTAATTAAAGAATCTGTAATCACTATTATATGTATTGCTCTGATAGCGCTGGCCATATTGTATGGCAGTTTTGAAAAAGAAGAATCGAATTATGAGCTTGCGGATAATGGGAGAAAAAAGTTGTTAGCACAAAGCATTGGGGATATAAGGAGTTAAGTAGATATGAAATGCGGTACAACGATACTCTTGATTATTGGGAAGTTAAGTGGGATGGTGAGTGGTTTGACTATGATGCCCTTAATTCTAGCATAAGAGACAGGTATTGATAAACGAATTCACAAAAGTATAAATAAATGAATTATTCAATTATTTCCTTCAAACAATGATAAATAGAACGTATGGGTTATCAAAACATAGCCATTGATTAAGAAAAAACTTGGCAAAGGAACTGGGGGAGGGTAGGCCGCTTATGATCAAGCGTATTATTTGTTTCATATTGGGATTTGTTTTACTGATTGGGGTACTATCATTACCATATAACTACTATATTTTTCTTCGATTTTGCACACTAATTGCGTGTCTTTTCTTTATTGCTTGTATGTTTAAAGACTATCAGGCTGGGTGGAAGCCAAACTTACTTATTGTGATCCTAATTCTGTCAGCGCTAATCATTTTTAATCCAATTATGCCGATGCACATGGAAAAGGTTACCTGGGCCTGGTATGACGGAATTTATGGAATATGTTTTCTTCTTTATGGAGCATTCTATAACAAAATTCAGCATAAATTGGTGCCATAAATATGTTGTAAACGTCGAGATTTGATTCTTTGACGGTTACTAGAGTTGATTTGCAATTTAGTTTGGCGCAAAAAGTGCAACACTGTTACAAAACTTGCAAAACTGTTACAAAACGCGATCCTGCCAAATATTTCTTTCTTTGTACAAACCCGAAATCGGCTTTGCCACAGACATAACGAGAAAAAAACAAAAAAATTGCAACAAACTCAATTACAACAATTTATCTAACAATGTCTTATAAAGTATAAAAACATATACGTGAAGAACAATATATTAAACGAATATTGGGTATAATGAACCGACAACATGCAAATCAAGTTATAGAAAGGCGGTTGACAAAATGACGACAAATTCTTTTACAATAGTCTTTTACCGAAACAGAAAGGGTGAGGTATTTGTCGAAAACAAATCGCAATATCACCCCGATGAGCTCGACATGGTCTACATAGCAGTGGCCTTTTTGTTGCGAATTTCTTGGCTCAATCTGACTGATGACACTGGGTTAATCAGAAATACGATTTTAGACGAAATGTACAGGTGGGAATCACGCAAAGAAATTCCGGATTCATGGAGATCGTACAAATACCCTGCCAATAGAAAGTTTACCCTGGATGGTGGTATAGGGAGCTTTGTAAAGGTCAAATTTCCATTTATGATGTTCCCGGATCACATCACGAACGCAGCCTTGGATTTTGCCCGTCACACTTACAAAATGGTTAGTGTACCAATGAAATCCTTAATGATCGAGCTAATGTCAAGTTTTTGTCACGATACAGACGAACAGGATCCAAGCGCCTTGGGGTTAGCAATTATTCGCAATAGACTTAATTACACCCTAGAAAAATGCCTTAAAAAAACAGAGGACGCCAAAGAAAGTGTTCTGTCAACAAAACAGCAGCAACCGTGGGATCTACTGGAAGTGGACGAAAAGAAAGTCATAATTCTACAAGAGCGGTTGAAAGCCCTACGCGAGAAGCAACGAGAAGAGGCAGAAAATAAGCATCTTCCTTAAAATATCCTGCGCTTATGGAGTCCGTCAAGTCATAGAATGCCTCAGTTCCTAGGATCGAATAAGCGTAATCATGATCATGAAACGTTACCACAATCAGCTGGTTGACCGAGATGGCGTGCCGTTAGATTTACGGTTGAAATGTACAAAAACACACTTGCGAAAACAAAGATGCGGAGGCAGGCGAATGAATATTCAAAACGCTCTTGATGAAATTCAAAAAATGAACGCGAGCGAAACGGTAACTAGGGATTCCATTATCGGATGGTATAATTTTTATAAGCGTAAGTTGCGGGCCATGAGCCCTGAACGGTCAATGTTTGATACGCTTTATACCATAGGGGTATGGATGGAATTAACAGACAAGGGAAATTCACCAGGATTTCCATACTCGTTTAAAACTGATATCGACTTATCGCAAATTGATCAAGAGCAGCCAAAAATGAAAAAGCTGGGAGGGCTATTAAAATTACTTTCCCCGTTCATAACGATTGCCGGTATCGTGATTTCATTTATAAATATACTTCCGGGCATTATAATTTCTGTTTTTGGACTTTCACTTGTCTTTGTTGGGTACCATTTGAGCGGGGGCCGAAGAAATATAGATTTATATTACAAAGACACCGATCCCGTTAGACGCGCTTTCCTTTGGGTACAAAAACAGCATATTTAGCAGACACCTTCCTGCCTTTTTTCCAAATCGACTTTGCGCATTAAAAATTCGCGAGATAAACAGATAAATGTTGAATTGCAATCAAGTTAGACGCAAAACTTGTAAATTTGACGCAAAATCGCTATGCTGAATAAATAGTAATTTATGATAGTGTCAAGACTTCTTTGTGTCAAGAGTTAAGTTTGATGAAAAGAAGATAAATGAGCGGATTAAAGAAGGTTATGGTCAATGAGAAGGGAAAGACTACTTTCCTTAGCTTGTTGTTGGTGATTTTTCATTCGCGGGTCCATGTAATTGGGTACCGAGAACCACAACAGGAAGGAAACAGGGGGAAACGACTTATGAATTCGAACATTTCCTTACGGTATACTATTGAATTTAACATGATCAAATCAAAAATATGGTATGGTTCTGATTTTGCCAATGAGTGCCCCGACGAGTTTCGAATCGCTGCATACATGAGTTATCTTGGTCGATTCTATAATATTGCCGAAAATAACATATCGGAAAAGGTTAGAGAATATTTAAATTCAACGTTTTCGGACATGGATTCAAATCGCGACTTCAAAAAAGAGAAATATATTCAAAATATATACAATATGACGATGAAAACGCTGCCAGACAGCAAGCAGAAAGCGATTCTTGAACTCGATAGTAAAGTAAAACTTCTTGAGCTCTGTATGTTAAGGCCGTATTCCGGCCCCTCGTTGTCATATGCTGAAACATCAGAGGTTTCAAAGAAGAGTGGAGACGGGACAATTTCTACGTTTGTGTATGATTGGTCAATCAATAACAGTAAAATCACTGAAAAATTGAAAATTCCGTTTTTTTCACCGCATGTATTATTGGTTCCATTGTCAATAGCCTTTATGACTCAATTCACAATCAATATTTTGAACGACGAAAAGTCAATACCATTATTCGCGAAAATGATAAACGTGGTTAATGCCAGAGTACCCTCGGGTGATAGAAAATACCATTTGAAAATTAGCGACATATGTACTCAATATAAACTTCTATAGATTGCATCATAGAAATTGATTCGACGAGTTGATAGCGATAAGGAGGGAGCCGGAAATCCGGGTGTGTAAAGTCATTGCCAAGAATGTGAGCTTCATGCGGTACATCAACATCGCTTGGCACTGCGCCTGGTGGAACTATCATGTTAAGATGGCAAGGCTACACGACGCCCGAATAAAGCGGCTGGACAGGAATGGCGGGAGAAGATATAGGAAAAATATTGACGGGGTATACTCTATGCTTTATTGAGTACTTGGAGAGAGGCCGAAGGAGAGCAGGGGCTTACTGGCATGTTATAATTGGAATAAACAGGAGGCCTCAAACCATGGAATTGAAAATCGAAGGAAAAATATTAGAATTCGAACCAAATTTAGGGAGCGAACTATACGCGCTTGTTACAAAAATTATGGATGACCCTAACTACAACATAGATTATACCCTGTCGTTTTCAGAGTTTCCCGCCTGTTCTGATATGAAAGGTTTCTATCCAATTGAAGCCGATTTACTTTTACGTAAGATTGAGCGCAAATCTCAAAGGGAAAAACAAAGCACCGCAGAACAGTGTGCAAAGTTTCTTGCCGTGAAGAAATATAGTATAAAGGAGTTCTCTTTATATCCATTTGTCGGAGTAATGGTATATTACGAGCAACCCATTAACGGATTATGAATTAAAAGGCGTAATTCGCGATAAAATCATATGCTGGGTTTCTAATAAATAGATTGTCGGCGATCCAAACTATTTCGCTGGACTAGCAGATTTGTCTGACGAGGATATCATAAGGCGGCTTAGTTCGTTGCGTGGGATTGGGATATGGTCTGCAAAAATGTTTCTAGCCTTATTTTTTTTGCTTTTTTAGCAGGTCTTCTTGATCAGTATAAAACTTAATTGAATCTCCATAATATCTGACGAGAATACGTTTACATTTATTATAAATAACCTTATTGATACTATTGCGAATTGGTTTTACTTTATTTTCTGATTGAGAAATTTCTATGATACCCATACGATTAAGCTCATCATCCATCTCTTTAACTGTATATCTCGTATTATAAGTACTTCCGCCAAATGAAATGATATATCGATCTTGAATTGGCGATGCATCACAGACACCGTATGTTATTGGGTTAACATTATCTGATAACCATATGTCAATATACCTGTCTGCTAAATGATTTGGTAGTCCAACACCTCCTCGGCAAAGTCTATTTACTTTTAATAAGGCAACAGGTGTCTTAAAGATTTTATGAATATTCACAATCAAACTTTTTGGCTCTTTAAAACCGGTCAGTTTGCCGAATATTACAAGGCATATTATTGAAATGATTGTTGAAATTACTTCCCATACAAAATTGTCTTTAATGAATTCAATAATACTCATGAGTGTGGTATTCATACTGACCTCGCAATCCAATATTGTTGATGTCTGCATTTATTATTATACCACGCACATCATGCGAGTTGGTTTCCCTCGCACCACCAGACCAAGTAATCCATATAGCTCTGTGTGCCGAAGAAAAGTGGCACCTCGCGGCCCTGGATCCGGAGCAGGTATCGCAGCTGACAGTCGCTATTAAAACAGAATACCTATCCTGCTTATTAATCTTGTTATTTGTTTCGAGTTAAATCAACATCAACTATATTAAAAGTATTTCTTACCGTAAAGTCACAACAGTTAACACCATGCATGCAATTCATCTACATTGAAAAGCATTACAATTCGAATTGTATTAACACTCTATTTCGTTACAGTTTGAATTGTAATTCCACAGAAGCGATGTCATCTGGTGGAACAGCTGCAGATTGGGCTAATATCGAAGAACCAGAAATTAGAAAGAGAAAAGAACAGTGGGACAAACTTAAAACGCTAAGAGATAATGAAGAAATTTCTTAGGAAGAGTTTAAAAAAAGGAAAACAACGTTATTTTCTAATGAAGTCAATGGTTAAATAAAAGCAATCGAAATGTCAATGTTTTTTCGGAAAATCTGCTTAAGCAACACTTTGTAGCTGCAGTTGTTGCCAGGCATTTTGGAACGCGAGAGGGCTTGGTAGCCCAGTCGTTTCTGCCATTGATACTAACGAAGATCTGCCAGTGATCTTCCATGTGTTTTACAGATGGAGAGGGCTTTCTGGCAGTAATCGACACCTTCTTTGTAGACGCCGAGAGAATAATCCTCGTCGATGAAGGGGACTCCAGCCATGGAGTCTTTTATCTTGTATATAAGTGGTTTTGTGTGCTCTAAGTCATTCGCGGTCTGCATCAACAAATACCATCGCTTCGCTTAATTGTACCGGCTTCTGCATATGTTTTTCTATCAGGCAAGCGACGTTTTTTTGTAGGTGCCGGGATTGGTGCAAAACACTTTGAGAGACCAACCAAGGAACAGACAAATACATACGATGCATGGAAAAAACAGGTACCATACTATTGTTTTTGAGAAATAGTGAGGACTGTTTTCCCTGGGGCATAGAAAAACCGGGTACCATAAGTCTAGCGTTCTAGGAAAAACCGAGTACCGTTTGCACAGGCGCATAGAAAAACCGGGTACCATAAGTCTAGCGTTCTAGGAAAAACCGAGTACCGTTTGCACAGGAGCATGGAAAAACTGGGTACCATTCATGGTACAAATAAAAAATAAGTATCCTGTAGTATCTTTCATATTATAAAAATACATATAAAAAATGATATTCAATAAAAAAGTGTTCCTTGGATTTCACAAATGAGAATCTTTTTTCTTGCTTTCGATTCACCTTGAAAAAAATGATTACTATTGAGGCATGGAATAATCGGGTACCGTATGAGCTTTGATTTTAAGAAAATGCAAATTTCTCCGCCCAGGACATGGAAAAACCGGGTACCGTTTCATGTCATCATAGAAAAACTGGGTACCATCACACCAATTGCATGGATTAAATGGGTACCGTTCGTATGTGGCATGGAATAAACGGGCACAAGCCATTTTTTACATGGAAAAACTGGGCACCGTCCGTTGAAGGGATGGAATAACTAAGTACCGTCTTTCATTTTGTTGCATGGAATAAGTGGGTACCGTCGCCTGCAAATCCCCTGTTTGCAGTTCTTTGTAGCCTTACAATAATTAGCAAATTTTCTATTTTTGGGGACAGTTTCCTTTTCCTTTTTAAAATATTGATAATGTGTATAATGAATTCAATAAAAAAGAACCGGTCAACGTTGGCGCGTTGATCGGCTCTGCAAAAGCGTTCCGAGAGTATTCTCTTACTCACATAAAGAGAATACCACAACTCAGGATGCTTATGCAAGTGCGCTCCATTGCACAAACAAGCGTTTTGGGTGTTTTTTTGCTCTTCCTTGCAAAAACTCCCCAAAAAGAATCGAGATCTTTCCTAGGGGGTAATATGAGTAAAAAAGTCATACCTATTGAACCTCGGACATGGGACCTCAGTGAACTCAAAAAAAGTGGATATGGGCATCAAAGCCGCTACTTAAATACGGATCCGTTGGTCGGGTTGGATGAGATGACCCTTTTAGGGTATCTCAATAGTTATGCTGGTGATAAAGGTGAGTGTTGGCCCAAACGAGACAAGACCATTCTTCGCGAGTTACATTGGGGACGTGTAAAATACGATAATGCACTGCGTACGCTAAAAGAAGCCGGGTATGTTTCAACCTCCTGGGCGAAAAGGCAAGGTTACCGCGTATATCTGTTTTCGCTGCTTGAGCCAGAGAAGGGGCAAAAGTTCCCCTCTAAAATCAAAGAGACTGATTTAGAACATCCTAAGTATAAAGGCTTGGATAGGCATGGGTTTGGTTATGTCTATAAATGTTTCTCAACGGCTAGTTATCTTTCAGGCGGGGCCAAAGGTATGTTGTTTTATCTACTCTCCCGCATGGGCCGAACCGCAGAAACACGGCTTGATTATTCCACCATAAAATACCAGTTAAACATTAAAAATGATAAGACAATACATACATACTTAAAGGAGTTAATCGCAATAGGACTTATAAAAACGGAAAAAATTCGTAAGGAAGGCAAATTCCATAAGATCCGTTTTATTTTTGTAGCAGCTATAAAATCACAAAATAACCTTATTGCTAACGTTACCCCTGTTTTTTTTGCCAAATCGCCAGGAGCCGAAAAAAACACCAGTAAAATTAGCACCGGTAAAATTCAGTCCGACAATAAGACAAGCTCACCTGTTAAAGACAAGCCCACTCCTAGTGTTTATATCCCTTTAGGTTTAAGTCAGTCAATAAAGGGCGCTGCCCGACAGACGGAGATAAAGAAATCAAGATGTGAATTTTGGACATACCAACCTAAAGATAGTGACAACACTCACGAAGTGCTTACATGGCAAAATGAACAACCACAAAAAATAGCATCTCAAATCAATGCACTTTGCAACTGGCAGACAGCTATTCAGGTTATCAGTAAGCAAACAGGGATTGCGATAGCAGATACAACAGCGTTGACGCGTTGTATCGATTACGACATTTTTCAGATTTTAAGCCATAGGCGAACCATCCCGGTTGAACTCGTACAGGATCCGCAGGTTACACGCCGCGTTGTGAGGGTTTTAACCAAATATAGATGTAACGATGATATTAAGTCCGTTCCGGGTAAGTGTGAGCTTTCAGGAGATATAGAGGATGCCCTGACACGGCTCCTGAACGAGACTAAAACGGAGGAGTTTTTTCAAAAGTTTTGTGATGTTGTTTTTTGCCGCCGAACCAAAGCCGTTCATATCATGCACAGGTTATTTGATCACCTATATGCCAACATTAAGGGTCGTCAGGACATTAAACGCCGCGCTGCGTATATTAGACACAGTGTTATTAACTTTTTTGCGGAGTATGACACTCCCTGGAGCGAGATCCCGTACAAAAAAGAAGCAAATGAGACGTATGACATAATACAGAACAACCAAGAACGTCTCCCGACACGCTACGATGATTTTATCCGGACCATGAAAATGCAAAAATATCTGCCGAATATACTTTTACTCCCAACTGAAGAATTCAGTGAGCGGGCAGCGGCATATGAAGCCCTTTCACAGGATGCCAGAGATGGCATATTTACAAGTAGTGAACTTGATTGGATCTGGTATGTAATTCCGTCAGACTATTCCTCGTTTGTCTCGGAATACCTCTGTGAAGCCGACCAGCAATCCGTAAGGAGTTTATCGGCAAACGAGTACAAGCGCTGCAAAAGGGCATACGAGACCATGTCATCCATCGAAAGATGCGACATATGGGACGGTGATCACGACTGGATGCTGGGAGATATAGGAATGAATACTTATAGTGTCCAAAAAGCCATATAAAAGATAACAAATAAAAACGAATAACTATCATAAACCAATATTAAACAAAATACTTATTTTGTTTAACTGGAGGGAGACTAAACACTAAAAACATGCATTTTAGTGTTAAATGACAGTCTAAGGAATTCTGCATCGATGTCCAGGGGGCTTTCAAAAAGAAAAGGATTCAACCTATGCTGGCTGCATCCTTTTTCTTACATTCGTTTTTTGTGGTGGAATGTATAAAATTACTTATCTTTGTAATGCGATCCACATTGTGCAATTTCTATTTGTCCGTTCTCGATGCGATATACAAGGCGGTTTGTCTCATCAATGTGCCTGCTCCAAAAGCCCTGGTATTCATGTTTGAGTGGTTCCGGTTTTCCGATACCGTCATAACCGTTACGGTCAATGTCCTGCAGCAGCTGATTAATCCTTTTCAGTGTCTTTCTGTCTTGAGTTTGCCAGAAGAGATATTCGCTCCAGGCAGCATCTGACCACACTTTAATCATCGTCTGCACCGATCAGCTCGTGCGCAGATCCCATTCCGGCATTAAGGGCATCAATGGACTGTCTCAAGCGGGTCTTGTTCGCGTCACTGTAGAACGGGTCATCGTTCACGGAAATTTCAAACGGGATCTTTCCTTCGCGTAAAACTGCTTTTGCAAAAAGGTTAATAGCAACAGATGTATTCATGCCAACCTCTGAACAAAAAGCATCAAACTGCTTTTTAACATTCTCATCCATCCGGATACTTAGCGTTGTTTGTGCCATTAATAACACTTCCTTTCTATGATTGTATATACAATGTAACACAAAACACAAAATATTTCAACTTACTGCAATACAAAAATTTCCAATCACGGATTGGAGCCCCCCGCGCGGCTGGGTCAAGAAAAAAAACAAACGAATGAATAGACATAAGTTCGGGCAAAAAAACAGAGACCTGTATGTGGTCTCCGATTTTTTGTATCGTATAGTATTCGTATATTTATAGTCTATTTGGCTGGAAAAATTAATTGTTGTTATTATCTGCCTTGTTTCTGATTGCAAAAAAAGTAAGAAAATCTGGATGAGAGTGCCCTCCCCTGCCCTACTTTTAAACGCATATGAAAAAGTAGCTATTCCTGGCGTCTGTTACTCGTTGATAATCAAGTGGATGCCCTTGTTGAGATTATTGAAATCTTCGTTTATTGCTGCCAAATAGGCTTTCCCTGAATCTGTAATGCAATAGTACGTTCTAATGCGATTGTCTTCAGAGATCTTCGTCTCAAACTCTTCGAGGTATCCGAATTTTTCCAATCTATAGATGGCAGGGTACAAGGTCGAAACCTTATACAATCCCTTACTGTAGCTCTCGAAGGACTTAATCATTTGGTATACATACATAGGACCCTTTGAAAGAAGATGAAGCGTTGCTATCTCGACTGTTGCCTTCTTGAAATTTTCAGCCATCCCTTCCGGTGTGCCACTTTTGGATGAGTTCTTTATCAAATTAATTTACCTCTCAATTTCTGTAATCACGTTTTGCAAAAATGAAAAAGACGTTTTCTGATACTATCGTGCTAGCTCTTCCCTGCCCTACTTATTATTGAAATATGCGTCTACCGCTTTTCGTACGATTAACGAACCATCACAGTCCTCTTGCGCGGCACGGATCCGAATTTGAAGATATTGTTCGGTTGTAAAATATATGCTTCTTTTCGTTAATGGTGATTTATTGGTTTTATTTGCAATAATCGGTTCGATAGGTGCATTAGCAGACTCTATTTCTTCTGACGTGGAGCTGGCGGGCTTCTTTTTCTTACCTTTATCCTCAGTAATGTTTTTGATAATGGTCAATTTTGCTTCAGGAAGAATAGGAGCAACTTCAGGTATAGATACGCCAAGACTCGCTGAATCATCGATTACGGCATAAGCGGCTTGTTCCATCACCTTAACGACTTCATCAATTTTACTTTTATTGATCGAATTATCTATTTCAGCGGGATTGCTGTCTTTATCCTTAGGCATCTCTTCCCTATTCAACGGATTACTATCTTCGATATCTTCTTTTATAAGTGTTTTGAAAAAGTTAGCGCCACTTGGCATTTTCTTACTCATTTACTCAATCCCTCCATTTCTATGAATTCATCTACAACGGCTACGTAATCCTGTGCAACCGTGGATTTGGCATCATAAGAAAAAATATCTTGTTGAAATGCTTGGGCTTCACCCATCGCGGTTGCAACGCGAATCGTTGTTTTAAATAATGGTGCCTTGAATGTTTCACAAAGCATTTCTGTAGTAAGACGCATTGCTTGGGATAGTTTGGTGCGAGGATTATAGGCAGTTAGCAAAATACCAGCAATTTTGATGTTTGGATTCGTATACTTTCTTACATTATCAATTGTATCCTTCAACTTAGTAATACCCTTTGTAGAGAAAATCTGTGCATTCGAAGGAATGATAATTTCATCAGCAAACGTAAAAGCCATAATTGTAAGGGTTCCGAGTGACGGTGGTGTATCTATTACAACATAGTCGTAAAGGCTAACAATGGGAGATAAAACCTCTCGGAGCCTGTGTTCTTTTCCTGTCTGTGTAATTTCTAACTCAGCGGCAGCCAGTTCGATATTTGCCGGAATGATGTCAAATACATCAAGATGTTGAATTACCGCTTCTGGTGACACAAGCAACTTTAGTAATTCATATATTGTGGTATCATTATCTGTATCAGCGGCAACATGGTCGCTGAGATTGCCCTGGGGATCCATATCGACTGCGAGTACCCTGTATCCCTTCCTTTTTAAGCCTGCGGCAAAAGCACAAGCCGACGATGTTTTTGAGACGCCGCCTTTCTGATTAGCTATTGCGATTACTTTCATTATGTACTCTCCTCTTCTCTTCCGTACATATGCGGAATGCATTAGTAGCGGTGATGAAAAATTATGATGCAACGCAATGAGTCATTGAATTGCTACATAGAAATGTTCTGCTTATTATTCTATCTCTTTGTTTTTGTAATTTGGTTACAAATAGATAACAGTATAGCTATAAATCGCTAAATATCTATAACGCTAAGTCGCTTTGTCGCTAAGTGGCTATAACAACAAAGCAATAAGTCGCTATAAATATAAAGCGCTAAATCGCCAAAAAAGCTAAAGTGCTATGACGCTATGTCGCTATAGACACAAACAGACATAGCGATAAGTAGCTGTGGCGACATAGCGACAAGTAACAATAGCGATGAAGTGCTATAAAGCTAAAATGATATATAGCTATGACGCTAAATATCTATAGCAACATAGCTATAAGTCGCTAAATATATATAGCGCTAAAGCGACATGGCGACAAGTGGCTAAACCTCAATAACGCTAGATTGCTAAAGTGCTATATGGCTATGTCGCTAAAGTGATAAGTAACTAAAACGTGAAAGCGCTAGGTAGCTATAATGCCATAGTCTAAAACTCAATAACTACAAGTAGCTATATGCAACTATGTCTCTATACCGCTTAGTCGATATATTGACATATAGATATAGTTCTATAAATCCAAGTCGCTAAAATAACCAGTAGTTCTTTCAGTATGACTATGTCGCTAAAGCTACTAGTAGCTATATCTCTATGTGGCTATGTCGCTAAAGCAATTAGTAGAAATTTTCGAATGTTATTTTCTTCAATAAGAATAGGGAAAACGTAATAAACAGCAGAATATTATTAAAAACAACAAACAAGTATTCACTTGTTAATCAAAGATGCCTATGATAAACTACAAATGTTTATTGGATTCACTCGAAAGGGCGAATTTTTTTATTTTGAAGGCAAGCGTTATTTTTGTTCTGGAAACGGACAAAGATGGCGTTTTTTATTTTTTCAGGTCTCCGGACCTGCATCTTCTCCTGTAAAGGGAAGTGTACATAGAGAATAACACACCGAAAGGACGGCTTAGTGGTTGCGGAATGCGCCAGAGCCAGAAAAGGAGAAAAAATGGCTATGAAAAGAACATTACCAACGCCCATTCTACACAAAATAGCGTCAAGATCATTTGCTTTCATGATTGACTGCGAAATGGTGGATACGAATCTTACGACAGAAAACCGAGCTAAATTGTCTGCAATGGAAAGTGCCGTTATTCGGATCCAAGAAAAGATTGAGCGACGCAAATCCTTAAGTGCACAGGAAGAGGTTTTCTTGATGGATTTAGATGAAACAAATAGGTTCCTTCAGGGAAAAATGCCAACCTATCCAAACGTTTATGCGTTTGACAGAGAAAGCATATTTTCAAAAGTGGACAGCGATCGCGCTGACGCCATTAGGCGAGCGTATATGCCCATAAAATCAATGCCTGAGGCCCCGTACAACGAGGATAGGGTGTTTGGAGGCAAACTATGAAGATCATTGCAGAAAAGGAGAAGGAAAATATTGAAGTAGACACTATCCACCAACAAATTAGGAACGATTCATCCGATATCGAAATCTACAAGTTTGAGTCTGGTATTGGCGTCCTGATCATGGGCATGGATGAAATCAATGAGCTCATTCGTCGAACGAATAACCAGGACACTGACACATGGTTTTCCTTGTCTGAGGTCGAAAGGAGAGACTGTGCAGCAAGGCTTATGCGAAATGTGTTTGACGGTGTAAAAGACCAAATTGAGTACGCTATCGCCGATAATTTTGCTGAACAGATGACGCTATCTCCGCTGATATTGGGATAGGATTCGGAGGTCAAATGGATGAAGAAAAAGAAGTCGATTGTAAACATTGAGGGCTTTATCCGAAAGGGTGAGGCTCTCTATTTAGAGTATGAGCAAATTGAAAAGGAGGGAACATGGCTGGACATTCCGGACGGAGAACATTTATTACAGATCGCTTCCTCGATCCACGCAATCCAAATCCAGCTTCAGTGTGAACCCGCTGCCGGTATGGATGCAAAGAATTTCGCTCAAAGAGAAATGCCGACATTTCACCGAGGCTATTACATGGTCCATGACCATGACATTCTCTCTGAGGCCTCTGCCATACTGAACCGTGAGGGAGATCGTTTGAGATATCTTCTAAAAGAAATAACAGAAGAGAGTCAGTTAGGAATGAAGATGTTCGGCATGCGTATAGAAGGTATCTTTGAATGTGTGGAGCTTGCGAATTCGCTTCAGAGCGCCCAGCGCACAAGCCAGCAGGAAATGCAGTATGCCAACATACTTGTGACTCTTCGGAAGTTTACTCGCAGGGAAAAATCAAACTATTCGTTGCTCGTACAATACCTTACTCTCAAAAAGAGATCCACAAAAAAACCGGAAAAAACGCCATTAGGTCAACAGCTGAAAATCTCATGATTGCAGCTAGAAAAGGAGAAAAAATGAATGAAATTTTAAAGACCAAAACGAAACTTATCAAGACAACAGCAGGCATTGTTGCTTTCACTTGCCATTACCTAGGGGATATGACCTTGGGCGAACACATACATGTAAGTGATCCATGTTACGATCGTTCGATTTGGTGCAGAGCCGAGATAAAAGACATCCTGCCTGGATTGTACCGGGCGTATACCATTCATAACGATAAGGAGCATAGAGTGCATCAAGTATTGATACTTCACACGGAAAAACATAAGCCGTGGCAGTTCATATTCAAGTGGGCATTTGGCAACGAAGTCGGTGTTGATTCGGGACAATGTGGAATCTTTGATGATACGATATATCCACTTTCGGAAAAGACGGGCGGGGAAATGGAGGATCATGATAGTTTTTATGGCAAATGCTGTAAAGCGACCCTTTCAAAAGAACAGGAAGGATTCATTGACGAGAAGGGAATTGTTACAGCAAGCGGATGGGGAGACGGTACATACCCATACTACGTTACCGCGTATGGGAACAAGTCGGCGTTCATGATCGATTATTTGTCAGAGAGCGACAGCGAGATGCTGACAATCCTTTACAGTCTATCGGATCCAATGGAAAAGAAGGTAAAAAAGGGAGAGGAGGCGTCCTCATGACAGCAATGCCAACTCTTTGCAAACAAGCCGGTATGGATTTGCAGCAATTTATTGAATACGAAGCCAAGATCGAGCGGATCGCAGAAAGATTGATGGAAGGCATAAAAACCAATGCTTTGTGCGGAACCGGAGTCTACCAGGACACGCAAACGCTTCTGAAAGGTTACAACTTCAGGGAAGATATCCCGGAAAGAGAATTTGTCATAATGGAATTTAAAAAACGCGGCGTTGAATTTTACGATAACGCCCGAGTGTATCGGTATTGAATCAGCTTTAAAGAGAGTCGGCTGGGTTATACCAGACCGGCTCTCTTATCATTAAAAAGGAGACAAACAATATGGAAAACAGATTTTCAAGGCTTGAGGTACGCGAAAGCGCTTGGAAAACCGATAAGGAACTGCGGAAGATGATGGAAGATGCAGGCGATGTGGAAACATTTGAAGGTATTGTCGAGGTCACAAATGGCGACGCGTATGACGGTTGTTATGAGGACATTGAAAACTACTGCATTTCAAAAGACATCGCATTTGACCGCTTCACCGAAGTAACTCTTGAGATTGAGTCGTTCATCCGGGCATATCGTCCAGCTGAAGATTCAGGTTCTATCGATGTTACAGTTACGGTCAATCTGCTCCAAAGGCCGTATGTTCAGTGCGAGGATCTCCTGAACATTCTTAAAATGGATGTTGCAGACGAACTAAAACTTCTCTGTTTTCGTGAAGTGATACGCAATAACAACTTCCCGTGTCCCTTGATTGAGTACTACCGTTCACAAGCAGAAAAAAAGGAGGAGGTTGCCGTATGAGTATGAAATACCATCCAGTACAGCGAATAGGCATTTATCTGGAGATGGACGATCTCGCACCGTACTGCAAGTCACACGAGATTGACCCGGATGCACTAGCTGAAGAGAATGGGCTTCTTATCCTCTGTGACATGGAAGGCACATGCTGCGCGATCAAAGAAGGCGAACCTGGCGTTCGTGATGAATTTAGGGCGGAGGAATCATTCTATTTCTTAGAGGTAGACAAGTACCCAAGTCTCTTTCGGCCTGTGTATGAAACGTATGAAACGGCGCTCCATGCCCTTAAAGAACAAGTAGCAGAACTGCTGCCGGAAAACTTTGATTATGATAAGAATTTTGTTGAATTTTTCGGTGTTACGTTTGGATAATCTATAGATCAGAAAAAAGCATTAGGAAAGGCAGTTCAGAATACCTGAGCTGCCTTTTTCAAAGGGACTAACCTGGTTCGCTATACCGAAAAAGTTATAACACAAGAAAGTCCTCTTTCTGGTAAAACCAGTTAGGAGGACTTTTTGCTGTTTAGCTGTACTTAAAGGGACCAACGGTTGAAGAGGAAGGAAGAAAGATGATATTCGGATGGATCAATGGCAAAAGATCTGCCTCACATGCTTCTAAATCCGCGTAGGTTTGAATGGCCGGCAGGGTGTGTAGATCCAGCAGGTACCATTCTTCCAATAGATCGTGGAGTGTGCCAAAGGAAAGCGTTTTTGACTGGTTTAAGCGCGTTATAGCATAGCTGATGAGCTGTATATCAAACTTGAAAACTTCATTCCATGTGATGATTTTCCGTTCTTTCTCGTCATATGGTAAAAAGTCTATCTTCAGCTCGCGTTTCACATAGGCAAACAACGGCTCATGGAGCTTTCTTTTATGCTGAAACAGCCTTTCTTCAGCTAGGGTTTGAATGCCGAGAACTTTCCATCGCTCACCGAGACGCGCGACTTCTTTCACGTTACGCATCAAATGCAAATGATATGCTTCGGCATAAAGTTCATAATACAGGTCAGGCGGGAATCGAAACTCAACCGCAAGCCCAAAAAATAGCTTCTTCCATCCGTAAGACGCCTCGCCATAGAAAAAGGCTTGGTCTATATGCTGAATAATCGGCGTCCAATCCGTTACATCTTCAAATGTTGAATCTCCGTAGTTCATAAAGCACCTCTTCATTGCCTTTCACTTTACACGAAGTCCAAAATTCTGGAAAGATGTTGAACGGTAAAATTCCTCTAGATGTGGCTCGTTGACAAAAACACAGGCGTCCAGTACACTCAAATTGTTAATTGATGTTTTTTTCGGCAGAAGAAAATGAGTTTATTTAGAAGGTTGTACCTAGTGGAAACGCAAGGAAAGAACAAACAAAAGAGACTAAAGGACTGATTCAAGGAAATACAGCAACGTTTAAGGAGATCCATTAAGAGGGAAACCTCAAGATTGAGACTCAAAAACGCCCGCACAGCAGAAACCACAAGGTTTCCCGTGCTCGTCTTCTGGTAGGGAACAGAAGCTTAAACCTAGAACAAGCTCCTACGGGTGTTTGTTCCGAATCTCCACTGTGCTTGCATAGTGAAGATGCTCTTTTCTTCGGAGGAGGGCATCTTTTTTTCTTGTTTTTGCGTTTTAACTATGCTATTCTACAGATGTTTATTGAAGATCTTCCGGAAGGGCGATCTTTTTTGATTTTGAAGGTAAGCGCGTTTTTGTTCCAAAAGGGACGAAAGGGCGCTTTTTTTATTTGCCCAGGTCTTACGACCTGCATCTTTTTCGCGAGGAAAAGTAAAGATAGAGAACAAAAACCAGCCTACGGGCATGCCTATCGGATACGGAAAGTGTCGGGGCGCGAGAGGAGACTCAAGATGAATTTCGGGAATGACAATTTTACAAACCGCTTTATTGATGAGAACCAGACCGAAGCATTTCTTACGGACATGTGCAGCAAGGACAAGTGGTTTCGGGTCGCGACATCTGACCTTCTATCTAAATCAATGACGGATTCACCGTTAAGTGTGCAGGATGAGAGGATGTCGAAAAACTTTATCGGAGTAACGGATGATGCGATTCTGGATACGATGCAAAACAGCGCATTAGTGCTGTCTTATCCGGATAAAGCAAGATACGAGAGACCGGATGCATTGCTTCGTGATACCGCAGTTGCAGGACTGTTGGATCGCGCCGGCATTCGCGGATCAGCGCTGAGGAGAGTCAAGAAGAAGAACCCGGCCAACTACGTGCTGCTTGTTAACACATGTTTGGATGTCTGGTCCAACCAGGCGCTCCTTTTGGAGCGTGGCGGGAAAATCTCAGCCATACACGGCGGAGATAACAAGGATTACGCGGTGCTGCCGCAGGACGAGCTGTTCAATGTTCTGAAAACGACCATGGCCAAAGAAAGTGCATCCTTCGTGGATGCCTACATTGACCATACCGTTACCTTAGCTGAGTATCAACTCCCCAAGGGAAGCCTGAGAAAATGCGAACAGACAATGGCTGATCATGGTTACCCACTGGATCCTAATTGGTTTCCGCGTCTCAAGTTTTATACTTCAGACACGTCAAACTCCAGTGTTACCCTTTCGGCGCAGATCCAGAACGGATCCTCCATGATACCCGTGGGAAACCCTATTCGCTTGAACCACAGAAACGGCGCCACGGTTGCCGACTTCGAAAAGAAGTTCGATAAACTGTTTGCTATGTTCAAGGATGGGTTCAACCGAATGGTTGAACTGGTCAATTGCCCGGTCTTTGCACCGGCTAAGATGGCAGAGCAGCTTGCCAAAGCAAACAATCTGCCGTTGCGACCACTTGCCACTGTTATTGCTGAGAGAATGCTTAAAGGAGAAATGACCGGTACAGCGACCGCATTTGATGTGTATGTTGTACTGGCAGACTCCGTTGCGGCTTATCGTAAGGCGACGGGAAGCACACAACTGGCCTTGGTCATGGAAGAAACACTCGCACGGATCTTGTTCTCCGATATCGATATCTGGAACTCAGAATTCGATGAAATCAATGGAACAGTAGCAGCTGCGCAAAGTGTTGCGTAACAAGAAAAGGAAAGAATTAAACGAATCAAGAAGAGGAAGCGGAGAGACCCGCTTCCTCTTTTCAATAAAGGAGGCATAAAATGCTACAAACAAAAATCAATCTTCCCGGCAACCCGAATATAATCTGTGACGATATTACCAAACTAACTCGTGAAGAATGGCTTGCCGTTCGAAAGAATGCCAACGGCGGATATTCCATCGGGGGCAGCAACGCAGCATCGATCATGGGAGAGGGGTATGAGTCGCTCTTGGATGTGTACAACCGCATCCAAAACATTCCAATGGAGCAAAGAAAAATGCCGCAACTGCAACTGGATCTTGGTCACTTCTATGAGCGGCAGATCGCGGAAAAGTTTGCAGAGCAGAACAACTACACCTTGATTGACACAGAGGAAATGTACCAGCACTCGTCCTTTCCCTGGATGATCGCAGACTTCGACTACCTATGTGTCGATAACAAAACCGGGAAAATCAAGGGGCTTGAAATCAAGCACACGGATCCGATGAACTTTGACTTCCAGGATCAGATGAAAGCGGGTAACCCGCCTATCAAATACGTTTGGCAGGTCAGACATTATATGGCTATTGCTCAGCTCGATGAATGGATTATTTGTTTGGGATGGAAGCGTGGAAATGTGGCAACGGAGATAACCGATATAGCTTTTACGTCTGTTATGCGCGATCTGCCTATTGAAAACTGCATGGTTGAGGAACAAAGGCTCTTTCTGGAAAACACCAGGAACGGCATACGGCCCTCTATGATCGGAACAGATGTAGACCAGGCGTTGGACGCGATGAAACGTGCTTTTGGGGCCGGAAACGGTGCCGAGCTCGTGTTTACGGACCCGAAGATTGCCGTGTTGATGGAACAGCTTTGGTTTGCCAATGAAAACAGCAAAGAGGCTGCAAAAAAGGCAAAAGAAGCGGAAGATGTCGCTAAAAGACTTTCCGTTGCTATCCGGGAAAAAATGTACGATGCAAGCACAGCTGAAGCCACAGCAAACGACATGCTGTACACCGTCAAAATCAAGACGCAAAACAAGACTAAGGTCGATGAGGAAGAAGTGAAGCTGACATACCCGGTCCTATTTGAAGAATGCAGGCTTTTTGATTCTGCCGTTTTCCGAAAGAATCACGCAAAAGAGTTCAAGGGTTTGCAGCAGACGTTTGTAGCGGCTTCCGAAATGCTGATCATCACTTGCAAAAGTGCAGGGGGTGCAACATGACACAGGAAATGGCAATCAAGCGGCTCGCCCAGCTTCGAAAGAACGGATACAAAATGAATGTGACTGGCGATGCATGTTCCGGAGACGAGATCGCCTTCATGACAATGAACTATGTAGAAATCGGTAAAAAGATTTTTGTCGCTGGTTTTTCTGTTCTGGAAGGCACGGTTTTACGAGATGACTACACGCCGCGTCATGTGTTTGTGCTAGCCCTTGCTGATGGGAAAAGAATATCACTGCTTGCCCAGACAATGTATCGGTTTGGAACGTACGCAAAATACAGATGCCTGGAAAACCGGATCCCGTTCCTGGAAGAAAAGCATGATCGAGCTAAAACAACGAAAAGGAGGGCGTAACAATGGAGAACGTGCATGTTATAGGAACCTTTGAACGTTGCGCTTTCCCCAAAAAAGCACCGGCAGAAAGTGATTTTCGCATCTGCAAATTTGCGGCAAAGCAAGGCGCAGGACAGATAAAAGCAGGAGAGGTGTTTTCCGCTAAAGGATATGGACTACCGTGTGTAACAGGCCAAATCGGAAAATCATTTTTCCTGAACGGGAATGTAAGCAGAAACGAATACGGTTGGCAGATGGAAGTTGAACGCTGTGATGAGATTATTACCAAAACACGCGAAGGCATTATAAGCTATCTGTCATCCGGCCTCATCAAGGGAATTGGACCCAAACTGGCGGAACGGATTGTTGATCGGTTCGGCGATTCCACCTTGGATATCCTGGACAAATTTCCGCAACGGATCTCTGAAGTTCCTGGCATAGCCGAGGCAAAGCTAGAAAAAATCAAGAGTTCCCTGGCCCTGAATTCAGGAGCCACGCGCGAGCTGATCACGTTTCTGAGTCCGCACGGAATCACGGTTAACAAATGTATGAGGATCTTCAAAAAATACGGTGAAGAATCCATACAAATTGTGCGACAGCATCCGTTTAAGCTTTGCCAAATGAGCGGTATAGGTTTTATTCAAGCCGACAAAATTGCCACTGCAGCCGGCATAGACGGAAAAAGTCCGGAGCGCATAGCAGAAGCGATGATGTATGTACTTGAACAAGCGGAGAACTTTTCAGGTCATCTATGTTTACCAAAAGCTGACCTGGAGAAAAACACGACTACGCTCTTAGACACGGAGTCATATCAATTCTCTCATGCACAGATCGCTCGCGCCGGGAGCCTGCTCATGCAGGCCGGCCGTGTGATCAAGGAAGGGGACTTCTTCTACCGAAACGCAGCTTGCAGAGCGGAGGACTCGATAGCAAAGAACATTCACCATATGTTGTGTATGCGCCGGAGAATGGAGATCGAAAACATTGACGAAAAGATGCAGGCATCGGAAATTGCCCTTGGTTTCATCCTTGGAGAAGAGCAAAGAACAGCCGTTCGAACATCTATCCTAGCCCCTTTTTCCGTGATTACAGGCGGTCCTGGTACCGGCAAAACAACCATCATCAACGTCTTACTGAAAACGTATCTTACGGAATATCCGGAAAACACCATCATGTTGATGGCACCGACCGGTCGTGCCAGTAGGCGAATGACGGAAACGACAGGAAAACAGGGAAGCACGATCCATCGTGCGTTGGGCATCATGGCCAGCGACGAGGATACTGCGCAGGATGTAGTAGAAACGATGTTGGACGCAGACCTTGTGATCGTTGATGAAACGTCCATGATCGACGTGTACTTGGCGGAGAAATTATTTGATAGTTGCAAGCTGGTGAAACAGCTCGTCTTTGTGGGAGATGTTGATCAGTTGCCGAGTGTCGGGCCAGGGGCTATCCTGCAGGAGATCATTGCGTCAAATAAAGTGCCCGTGACAAGGCTGACGCAAATTTTTCGGCAAGCGGATATGTCCGCCATAGCGATTAACGCGGCGCGGATTCGCATCGGAACAACAAAACTTATAGAAAATCAGGACTTCCAGATCTGTGAAGAAGCCGGCGAAGAGGCAGCCGCGAAGCGGATGCAGGAAATCTATGTACAGCAGGTTTTGGAAAACGGTCAGGAAAACGTTGTTCTTCTGTGCCCGTTCCGCAAGCGCGGCGCAACGAGCGTAAACAACATGAACCAGGTACTGCAATCCCTCTTAAACCCAGCCAAACCAGGAGCAGAGACATTTGTGAAAGGATCAAAGGGCAAGCAAGAGATGGAGTATCGCGTTGGTGATCCTGTGATGACAACCAAAAACTCGCCCACTTTGGAGTATAGTAATGGGGATGTAGGGCGTATCGTTGGGATCCAGGGAGACGAGGACGGGGACAAGATCATTGACATCCTGTTTGACACAGGAACGAAGCTATCTTTTACGCCTGACAAGATGGAGGTTGTTGAACTGGCATACGCATCCACAGTACACAAAAGCCAGGGCAGCGAGTATAAGGTTGTTATTACGACCTTACTCAAAAGCCATTACATCATGCTCAAGCGAAACATGATCTACACAGCCATTACAAGGGCCAAGCTGCGATGTATTTTTGTTGGCGACCGAAAAGCCCTTGCAATCGCCATACATACCGAAAGTGCAAATCAGCGAATAGGCTTTTTAGGGCAAAAAATTTAGTACAAAGAAAGAAGGGTAAAAACTAAAAAAAATTTTTTGAGCGAATGAACGAAAAATGAACGATTCGCATCTCGCCTGTGGGTCTGTCGCACAAAGAAAGCGTGAAAAGAAAACAAAAGACGGCGACTGGCAGTGGCCAGAGTCGTCTTTTGTTGATACGTCACGCATAGCGCTTTACTTGTTGGTGAACTTAACTTTTAAAACTATAGAAGCGTCGTATACCAACCGTTACGTATGGTGCTGTTGTAGGTCCCTCGGCCAACTAATGACCAGGGACCTACATGATTAAATTATCATGTTTAAATGTATAGCCCAATCACAAGGTGTCTTTTCTAAGCAACAATATTTATCTGATCTATAGTACTTCTCATTAAAGTTTGGCAAAAATATGGCAACGAAATTTACAAATAATATACAAAGTAAAGTGAATAATAGCAAAAGCTTGTTTTTTGCTGTTTGACATGATAGAATAAAGCCACGGTAAGAAAGGAGTGATTTTATGGCACAGATTAACTTTCGGGTAGATGATGATATAAAACGAGGCGCAGAACAAGCTTGTTCTGAAATGGGTTTAAGCATGTCGGCGGCAATCAATGTGTTTTTGACCAAAGTTGCCAGAGAGAAGCGCATACCCTTTGAACTTTCCGCAGACCCGTTTTTTTCGGCAAGCAATATAAGACATTTGGAAAAAGTCGCAGCGCAGATAAACGCAGGAACGGCAAAGTTGGTCGAGAATGACATCATTGAGGTGGACTAATGCGGCTGTTATGGGAAGAAAGCGCATGGGAAGAATATTGCTACTGGCAGTTACAGGACAAGAAAACTCTAAAACGGATAAATACACTTATAAAGGATATGCAGCGCAGTGCCTTTGATGGTATTGGCAAGCCAGAGCCGCTAAAAGAAAATCTTAGTGGCTTTTGGAGTCGCCGCATTGATGAAGTACACAGGATTGTTTATCAAGAAAAAGACGGGGCGATTATTATTGCTTCCTGTCGAGGGCATTACGAGGATTAAACTGTAACGTGAAGTTGCAGTTTAATAGTTTAACCTTGCGGGCAAATATCAAATATGTTATTATGACATTGTTAATTTAAGTTCACCCAACCGGGCGATCTTTTTTTTATTTAGAAGGTAAGGCGTTATTTTTGTTCCGCAAGGGACCGAAGTAGCGCTTTTTTTATTTTCAGGTCGAAAGACCTGCAACAATTCCGTGAGGAATTGTAAACATAGAGAATAAATGATAGCCCATGGGCAGCCTTTCAGACGCCGAGTGCGTCGGGGCGGAAACAAGGAGAAGAAAAAATGGATGCAACGAAAAAACTACCCTTTTGCGGGATGAGCCGAAGTGACTCCCCGCTCAGCAAACTTCCGATTGATACGGCCGCTGTTTCCAAGAACCTGTACGACGCTTTGAAAGCGCTGGAATGCGGAACTACAGCAGTCGGAACGATTGGCTCAACGTATGTTGTTGAAATGGATGGAAACACGGCAGGCGAAAGGTATGTCTGTGTGATCTTGCCGGATGGAACGTACAAGACAACTTGTGCGATCTCGGGCGGGTTCAAGACGATGTCAAAAAATGAGGATGCGATCTACATTATGCGGATTATAGCGATTCTCATAGAACACAATGTATCTATCATCCCCGTTTCCCAGTGGGAGGCAGCGGGAGGCACGGACGTCACTGTTCGGGATACACTGGTAAGCCTTACACAAGCACTGCAATTTCTCTTGGACGATTACAACATTGGGTCGAACATTAACCTAAAGGCAGCCAATATTGACGACGGAACTTTCGCACCCGAAACCGTTTATAACGGAACGTTTACCATTCTTGCAAACGGTTCAAACGGATCTGCGATAAGAAAATCGACTAGGAAGGCATCTTCCTTTAACGGCACCTATGCCGGAAACAGGGAATTGACGCCAGAGGAACAGTTGCTGGTTCCGGTGCTCAACGACACATACATTCTGGGCGAAGCGGAGCAGGAGGTTGCAGAGGAAGTTTTTAAGTCAAAGCCTTCGGAACTACGCAACTTTATGTTTGCCGGACCTTCGGGAACAGGTAAAACCGAGGCCAGTAAAGCCGTTGCGGCTGGACTAAAGCGACCATACACAACCTTTGTATGTGATGCAGATACGGATAGAACATCCCTGTTCTGCCGGTATACACCGACCGCCGAGCGTGAGGGCGCCAAAGAATCGTTTCAATTCTGGAAACTCATTAACGAAGAGGACATGGAGATGGATCCGGAAGGATCGTACGAAATGATTACCGGCGCAAGTGGTGAAGGGAAGACAGCAGATGATGCACGAAAGGCGTTCGAGGTTCGCAAAGAGGATGAAAACCGCGCAAAACCGGCGTTTACTTATGTGGAGTCGGAAATCGTAAAAGCGTTCCGGTATGGATGGGTTCTTGAAATTCAGGAACCGACCACAATCAAGGACGCAGCCGTACTAACGGAGCTGAACGATGTAATGACCAAGGTTGGCAAGGTCAGACTCCCCTTTACCGGAGAGATCTTCCCGAGACACCCGGATTGTGTCGTCATCTATACGACCAATCTTGATTACAACGGATGCCGGGCGATGAACCAGTCGGTCATTGATCGCGTGGATGGTACGTACTTCTTCGAAGACATCTCGGAAACCCAGCTTGCGGAACGCGCTTACGTACAAACGGAGCTAAAAGATCGTGTCCTACTGAATAAAATGGCGAAAGTCGTTGCTGGCATTACGACAAATTTGAGGGACTGTGGAGATGATACAGGTGTATGCGGACTTCGGTCTATGCTTGCCTGGGCTCGTAAAACAGCAATCCACGGCGACCCGTACAGTGCCGCACTCACAGCTGTTATTGGCAAATGTTCAACGGATAGACAAACCAGAGAAGAAATGAGAGCCGTCCTTGAGACTGCCTTCAAATCAGCATGAAGATACGGCCAGATAGATCTGGCCGTACCTTTTCTCTCGAAAGGAGAAAAAATGAACAAGATAGAGAAATCATTTTTTGCGTCATCGGCACTTTGGAGATATTTCAGAACCTTGGTACGTGCCGTATTATCTGTGATGGGGCTGCTCAAAATTGAACCCAGGATACAGAGTACGACGGAAGGTCTTGCCTGCACAGACGGGAGTACGATATTTGTAAATCCTGCTGTAGACATTTTCGAAAAGGTGCCACTGATTCAACGGTTTGCCTTGCTTCGGGGACTTGTGACACATGAATTGTCACACCTTCTATTTACAAACTTCAAACAAACGGGGGTCTTGGCGAATCAGTTAAAGCTAGGGGACCTTGCTGGCCTAACAGAAACCATGTTAAAAAAGAATCAATGGTATTGCGAAGGCTTGAAAAAAATCGAGGCAGTAGCCAAAGACACAGCGGGCAAGTTCGATCCGAATCCGCTGGTCAGTATCTTTCTTGACTGGCAAAACTCCATTGAAGACGCATACATTGAAGGCGAGTTCGCGGCACACTTCCCGGAAGGACAGCAGACAAAAGACTTAAAGTATCTTCGTCGTTTTATGCACTCACTGGATCAGTCTGTGTCTGAAACGGTACAAGAGCTGGATGAGAAGAAATTGCTGAAATGGAACGCACTGATCTATATTTTGCATCAGTACGCGACATCGGAAACAGTCATAGCGGAAACCAGCGCCGACTATAGTTTATCGCTGTACCAAGAGGCAGCAACAGCCTTCGATTTTGTTGACATTGCTTGCACGGGGAACAATACAATGGCACGACTCAAGCAGTCCTTTACGATTTGTGTTTTTTTTGCAGATGCCTTTTTGGAAATGGTGGAAGAAGCCATTAAAAACGGGACACCGGTACAACGTCCTAAGTCCGCAACAGAAAGAGGAACGTCAAACACAACAGCGCCCGGAGCAGGCCAACAAAAAGCATTATCCAGAGGAAAAAAAGGAAAAAGCGCACCGAGCCAAGGACAAAGAAAAGGGCAGGGGCAAGGCCAGACACAAGGCCAAGGTCAGGGTCCGAAACAAAGGCCAGGCCAAGAAGAAGGGCAGGGCTCGTGCGAGGGTCAAGGATCGGGCGGAGAAGCGGAAGAGGAAGAGGGAGAGGGAGATGAAAGTGGCGGCGGATACGGAGCAGGTAACTCAGCGTTTGGCAATGACGGAATAGACAGCGACGCCGCTAAGGTGGTTGAAAGCATTCTTGGAAGCCGCGAAACTGCTTCAATAGACGACACAAACGACATCATCAAGTCCCTTTGTTTGGCCGCAAGCAATATTCCGTTTGGAGAAACACATAAGGACGCAAAAATGTTTATAAACATCGTGAATACAAGCAACGAGAAAAATGAGCAATGGCAGAAGGCAAAGCCGGTTGTTGATAGATTTGTTGCACGATCCATTCAAAATGTT
>Ga0209100_1000626_pt1 | contig 28950 bp, 26 predicted proteins | sample lystaG_FD_185480 | JGI IMG/M metagenome (GOLD analysis project Ga0209100, IMG submission 185480) | Glacier valley bacterial and archeal communities from Borup Fiord, Nunavut, Canada, to study Microbial Dark Matter (Phase II) -... | ecosystem: Environmental > Aquatic > Freshwater > Ice > Glacier ... | reverse complement strand
ACGCCCAGATTGCGGACACTACGGTGACTATGTTGCAGCACATAATGCTCAGTTACTATAAACGGATTAACTGCCAACAAACCTTTAGCGGACTCTTTGCAGCTATCAGTAAAGAAATGGTTGAACTAGATTTGGTGTCCAGAATGATAGGTTTAATTTGGGAACTAATTGAAGTGATTTGTACGTTTGTCGGAATCGACTTTCTCGACTTGCAAGAACAGCTATTCGAAAATGAAAAGACAATGGCAATTTTTTCAAGAATGTTACCCGAAAGAACACTCAATAAGGCAGCGTAATCCACTAAAATCAGAAATATGATTGTAAATGATTGTAAATGATTGTATGACAGTAATATAAATTAACTTTGAAGGTAGACAATCTGATTTTAGCACTCTGGAAACCCGCATGAATCAAGAAAAATCTCCTCCGAAATGTTAGTAGTTAACAGATATACAAATCAATATTGAAAAGGAGAAATGAAAATTATAGTAACAGGTTCATTAGGACATATCAGTGGGCCATTGACTAAAGAGTTAGTGCAAAAAATGCATACTGTAACTGTGATCAGCAGCAATCCTGAAAAACAAAAAGACATTGAAGTATTGGGTGCAAATGCGGCTATCGGCTCACTGGAAGATGCTGATTTCCTTGCCACTACCTTTACAGGTGCCGATGCGATATATACAATGGTACCGCCAGCCAATATATTTGATCATAATCTTGACATTATGGCGCATTATCAAAAGATAGGCAATAATTATGCGTATGCTATTCAGAAGTCTGGTGTAAAACTTGTAGTGCATCTCAGTAGCATTGGAGCTCATTTAGATAAGGGCACTGGTATCATTCTCGCTCATCATAAAATGGAAGAGATACTGAACAATTTATCAGAAGTTGCCATCACTTTTATGCGTCCTACTTCATTCTACTACAATTTATTTAGCTTTATTGGGGGTATTAAAGCAATGGGTATGATAGCCTCAAATTATGGTGCAGATGATAAGATATCTTGGGTTTCTCCAATAGATATTGCCGATGCCATTGCTGATGAAATAGTTACACCTCTTGAAGGCAGAAAGGTCAGGTATGTGGCAAGTGAGGAACTCATCTGCAATGAAGTTGCAAGTATTTTAGGTGAAGCTATCGGCAAGCCTGATTTAAAATGGGTAGTTATTACTGATGAACAATTGCAAAATGGTTTAGAAGCTTATGGAATATCTAAACAATTTGCTGCTGGTCTGGTTGAGATGAATGCAAGCATGCACAACGGCTCAATTTTCGAAGATTATTACCTCAATAAACCGGCTGTTATGGGTAAAGTTATGCTGAAGGATTTTGCCAAAGAATTTGCTGTTATATATAATAAGAGTTGAATATCATTGAATGAGGACAAGTAGTCAATTGCATAAAATTCAATCGAAGCCTGGTTGGCCCTAGTGAAAGGTCGAGATATTACATCGAAGGCATTAGAATTTTCTTGAATTCAATACGCTTCAAATATTTGAATAAATATTGCTTTTTATACTTCATTGTAAAATACATTGATTATATTTGAGATGCAGCAAGAGGCAGACGTATTTTAATATTGAAAATCATAAATAGGATGGGTAGCTGTATCGCTTTATGTGAATTCATTAAAAACAAACTACCATGATAGATGAAAATGAAAATGAAAGTGAGTATTTGCTAAATCATCCTGAAGAATTAGATATTCTGGAAGAAGCAATCGATTTTCAAACCCAAAAGGATTACATAGACTATTCTGATACTTTTGATCGGGGGGATTTGACTGAAGATGAGACGCTTAATTTGAGCAACATGCTCTATTCCAATAAGCTGCCTGTTGAGGGTAAAAAAAAGGCATTGACTTTGTTGGCACATTTGGGTTCAGTTACAGCTTTCAGACAAATTGAAAAGTATTACAATAATCCTGATAATGATCTAAAACAATGGTCTGCATTGGCTTTACAAGAGTGTAAAATGTTTCTTGAGAATAAATTGACGGACCGGATGTCTGGTTTTGTCTCAAGCGGACTTGGGGGCTTTAAAAATAGATTAAGGTTTTACTTTCTTGTTTTACCTTTAGAAGATCAGCTATTTACTGAGATCCAAAAGCATGTTATACAGGATGAATTTAATCTTGTCGCAAAGAAATATCGCTCCTTAGTTGAATCCTTCGACTTATCAGATACTTATGTTGGTTTTATAGTTTTGATGCCTATGGACATCGCTGTAGATACTCTTATGGCTGCGGGAATCAAAAAGTGTAACGAATTGGGTGAATTTGTCTTAGAGTCCTATTATGCGACCAATCTAGGTATTCCGGGTGAACCTGAAATTAAAGAAATCATCAGAATTGTAAGAAGTGATTAAATTCCAATATAGAATCAGATCATTGAAGCGATGGGAGAGTGATTTGAAAAGTGTTTAACTGAAAGTACGAAAGTTTCAATTCTATCTTTTACATCGTGGCAAGGCCTGTTTTCAAAATAAACGGATATACTAATTGCTGATTAATTATATAAATACTGAGTTATATGACACCAACAAATACTTCCATTCAAACCACTATTGCGCCATGGTTAACTATTCCAAATGGTGCAAAGGCTGTAGACTTTTATAAGACTGCCTTTAATGCTGTTGAAGCTTATCGGTTGGAAGCTCCCGATGGTGGACTTGTCGTAAAACTTTCAGTCAATGGCGCTGAGTTCTGGATAAGTGGAAGTACATCCGAAGAGGAAAAAACAAATTCTCAATCCCTTGGTAATGAAGCTATCCGAATGATCTTAACAGTTAGTAATCCTGATGACCTGTTTGCCCAAGCTCTTAAAGCAGGCGCTACTGAAGTGTTCCCTGTCGGCGAGGAATACGGTTGGCGTTTGGGGCGACTGGTTGACCCCTTTGGACTGCATTGGGAAATTGGGTATCCTCTTGCTGTTTAGAGTCTGCAAATTCTTAATTTATGTTTATGCATACATTTAAATTGTAGATAGTTAGATGATTGTTGGATGCAATATATGTCTCGGAATTTCATTTATTCTTTATCTTTAATATTGATGTAAAATATTCTCTCCTCCTTTCTTAATGGACTTTTAGTTTACCCAAATATTAAATTCATTAATTGGTATTGAATGAAAATTTTTGACACTGATAATTTCTTTATATTTGGACTGAATTTTATGTAACTCAAAATAACAGATATGCAAACTATTGAAACTTATGATTTCGCCGGCAAGAAAGCATTGATCCGTGTTGATTTCAACGTGCCATTGGACGAGAATTTTGTAATTACTGATGATACCCGTATTCGTGCCGCTTTGCAGACGATTAACAAAGTAATTGATGCTGGTGGTTCTCCAATTATCATGTCGCATTTTGGACGTCCAAAAGCTGGACCAGAAGCCAAATATTCAATGTGCCACCTGGTGAGTCATCTAAGCGAATTGCTCGGTAAAGAAGTTAAACTTGCTCCCGATTGTATTGGTGAGGAAGTAAAAGCATTGGCCAATGCTTTAAAACCTGGCGAAATTCTATTACTCGAGAACCTTCGTTTCCATAAGGAAGAAGAAAAAGGGGATGAAGGTTTTGCTGAACAACTTGCTGCTAATGGCGATTGCTGGATTAATGATGCCTTTGGAACTGCTCACCGCGCACATGCTTCAACAGCTGTAATTGCCAAATTCTTCCCCAACGACAAAATGTTCGGCTACCTGATCGAAAGCGAAATTGCAAGTTTGGACAAAGTGTTAAATAATCCAAAACGTCCATTAACTGCCATTATGGGAGGTGCCAAAGTATCATCCAAAATTACGATCATCGAAAACTTACTTGATAAAGTTGACAATCTAATCCTTGGTGGTGGTATGACTTACACTTTCGTCAAAGCACACGGTGGTGAAGTGGGAAATTCAATTTGCGAACTGGAATACCTCGATACAGCCTTGACAATTGAGAAAAAGGCTGCTGAAAAAGGAGTGAAAATATTTATGGCTACTGATGTGGTAGCTGCCGATGCGTTCAGCGAAAATGCCAATACCCAGATTTGTCAGGCAGATGCAATCCCGGCTGGATGGGAAGGTTTGGATGCAGGTCCTGACAGCATCAAAATGTTTAAGGAAGTAATCGAAAACTCTGGTACTATTCTTTGGAATGGCCCTGTTGGTGTTTTCGAGATTGAAAAATTCGCTGTAGGTTCCAAAGCAGTTGGCCAGGCCATTGTGACTGCCACCGAAAAAGGGGCCTTCTCATTGGTTGGTGGTGGCGACTCTGTTGCATGCGTGAATCAGTTTGGATTTGCCGACGGAGTTTCCTATATCTCTACTGCCGGTGGTGCTTTGCTCGAATACCTCGAAGGCAAAGTTCTTCCAGGGATTGCAGCAGTAAGAGGAGAATAAATATTTCCTATTCTGAAATACATAAAACCCGGGGCTTTCGCTCTGGGTTTTTAAAAATTTGATAAATACATCTCCAATTCATCAGAATACAATGTTGTAACTGAGGACAGGATGTATTTACTATTTTTTTTGTGAAACTTTGTGAATTTGTGTCTTTGTGGCAAAGTTAAAACTGAAAAAATGAGGTCTTTCGTTATACATAAAAACGTTACATCATGAGAAAATCGCAGATTGCAATTGAAAATTTTAAGACGCTCAATTGTGCCCAATCGGTATTGTTAAGTTACGCAGGTGAATTAAACTTTGAACCTCAAATGGCCATGAGTATTGCCAGTGGTTTTGGTGGGGGAATGGCCATGGGCGGAACTTGCGGAGCCGTGACTGGAGCCTATATGGTGCTGGGATTGAAAATTCACACTGAAGGGAAAACCATTCAGGAAATAAAGGCAGAATCTAAGGCGGCCGTGCTTAGGTTCAATGAAGTGTTTATCGCAAAACATGGTTCGCTAATTTGCAAAAACTTATTGGGAGTCAACCTTTCAACTCCGGAAGGTATAGCTGAAGCCAATGAGAAAAACCTTTTCAATTCAATTTGTCCTGTCCTTGTAGCTTCTGCTGCCGAAATTATTGAAAGTGAGTTCGATGGTAGTAATTTAAACTAATATATGTTAACATAGAAAATTGTTTGTATATTTACCCTGAGTACAAAAGTTGGAACCCTTTCAACTTAAGCCCTAATATTACCCGTAATTGATTTTCCTCCATTACTTTACACCAATCTTTGCAGAATTCATCTTTGGATAAATTTCATTCCTATAAAGTAAACTTCTTCAATGGAATCGTAACAATTTTACGAACTACCCTGGAATATTTCAGCAATCCTACTATCCTAACTCCAGGTTAACCTTTTTCCTTCCTCTATTTTATTTCTATTTTATCTCTTTTTTGTATAATACGAATATATATTGAATCAAATATAAATATAATAGTCATTAATACGAATAAGATATGTATTTGTACAGTATTTAATTGGTATTTGATTGGTATTATAATGGAAAATGGTAAAATAGTATAAGGACAGAGGTAAAATACTTGTAGTTGTATCAACCTCAATCCTCCCAATTGCAAATAGCCTGGAATTTGGATTTCGTAAGGGGTCCTGATTATAATTGAAATTAAAAGAAAAATGAATTAATTGGAGGGAGTAAAGGGATTCAGAGCTAAATTTTAGAAGGGATATTGCAACTTTAAATCAATCGTATTATTTGTTTTTATAATAAATAAAAAAGAGAGGCTGATCAGAATTGACCACCTCTCTTTTTTTACTCAGCAGATGACACCAAGCCACCTGTAGAGTAATATTGTTTATAGTAGGATACCCTTAAACTGGAATCGGGTACCCCTTCAGTTTGGCCAAATTGGCGGCAATTTCATCTTCAGGATAAGCGTAATCTTTTAGTTGACCAGACATGTATTTATCGTAACCCACTAAATCCATCAAACCATGTCCGCTGAAGTTAAACAGGATTACTTTTTCCTTGCCTTCTTCTTTGGCTTTCAATGCTTCACGGATGGTAGCGGCAATGGCATGGGTCGTTTCAGGAGCAGGAATAATTCCTTCAGTTCTCAGGAACAATAATCCAGCTTCAAAACATTCGCTTTGATGAATAGCCGTTGCTTCCATCAAACCATCTCGCAGTGAAGCGCTTACCAGTGGCGACATGCCGTGGTAACGCAATCCGCCGGCATGAATGGGCGCAGGAATAAAGTTGTGACCGAGGCTGTACATGGCCATCATGGGTGTCATTTTAGCCACATCGCCGTGGTCGTAAATGAACGGCGCCTTGGTTAAGGTAGGGCAGGAGGCTGGTTCTGCTCCAATAATCTGAATATCTGCTCCATTGATTTTATCGTACATAAATGGGAATGACAATCCAGCGAAGTTACTTCCTCCACCACAGCAACCAATGACGATATCAGGGTTCTTAATTCCCACCTTGGCCAATTGTTTCTTGGCTTCCAATCCGATGATTGTTTGATGCAGCATCACATGATTTAAAACCGAACCCAAGGCGTAGCGAGTCTTGCCAGTTGGATCGCTCACTGCTTCCTCGATGGCTTCAGAGATCGCAATACCCAAACTACCTGGTGTATCAGGATATTGCGCCAGGATATCACGGCCAGCCTGTGTTTCCATACTTGGACTTGCAACACATTGACCTCCATAAGTTTGCATCAGTATCTTGCGGAAGGGTTTCTGATCGAAACTTACCTTAACCATGTACACTTTACATTCAATTCCGCCAATCTGGGCACAAGCATACGAAAGTGCTGAGCCCCATTGGCCTGCACCAGTTTCTGTAACCAATCGTTTGATACCGAACTGTTTATTGTACCATGCCTGTGGAACGGCTGTGTTGGGTTTGTGACTTCCGGCAGGAGATACGCTCTCATTTTTGTAATATATTTTGGCCGGTGTTCCCAATGCTGCTTCCAGTTCGTAAGCACGAATAAGGGGACTCGGTCTCCACTGGAAAAGTATCTCTCGAACGGGTTCAGGAATATCGATCCAGCGCTCCTGTGATACTTCCTGTTCTATTAGGTTCATCGGGAATACTGGAGCCAGCATTTGAGCTGTAACAGGCTTTCCATCAGGTCCCAATGGAGGGTTCATCGGTGTGGGAAGATCGGGTGCAAGGTTGTACCATTGTTTGGGCATTTCCGATTCTTCAAGGTAAATTTTTTTAAGTCTGGCCATTTTGTTTATTATTTTATGAGTTATTTATATATTGTTATATTGACTTCAATTATTGTATAAAATAAAAGAGGGACATACTGCGCAAACAATACATCCCTCTTTTGAGTATAGATTTTATGCTTTAGGCACAATTGTTTACGGATGAAATTCGCATGAGCGCCACCAATAACATGTACCTAAAGTCAGTTTGTTCATTTGTTTGAATTTTAATCCTGTAAATCTACTAATATATTTCCAGTAATCATGCAGAAAAACAAACGATTTGTAAGTTTATACAGATTATTAATTGCAATCAGATATTTATTTCTTCAATTTGGAAATTAACCCTTTGATATATGGTACTAAGAATTAATATTTTGAGTACCTTTGAATTTATCGCCTAACAGATTTCTCCATTTTAAAAAGAAATTGATTATGAAGAACGTATTGACATATAAAGGGTTCATCGGATCGGTTCTTTATCATGATGAAGAAAAGTTTTTTTATGGAACAATAGTAGGCATCAATGATCTGGTTATCTTTGAGGGCGCAACCATTGAAGAACTTGAACAAGGGTTTCAGTTTATGGTCGATGAACACATCAAGGACTCCAGAGAATAATGGTCTATTTTTTTGAAATGAAAATAGTTAATGTATTTTTGCAGTCTATTGAATTAGAAATTGAATCATGAGTAAACCAATTGTTGTCAGTGGCATCAGGCCAACAGGGAATTTGCACCTGGGAAACTATTTCGGAGCGGTACGCAGCTTTTTAAAGATGCAGCAGGATTACAACTGCTACTTTTTTATTGCTGATATCCATTCACTTACCACTCACCCTACGCCTGGAAATCTTCAGGCTGGAGTGAAACAGGTGCTGGCTGAATACCTTGCCTGCGGTATTGATCCCGAACTGGCAACCATTTTCATCCAAAGCGATGTGACTGAAGTGGTTGAATTATATACGTTTCTGAATATGAATGCCTATCTTGGGGAGTTGGAACGTACCACTTCGTTTAAGGATAAGGCGCGTTCTAACCCTGAAAACATTAATGCAGGGTTGCTCACCTATCCTGTTTTGATGGCTGCCGATATCATCATTCACAAGGCGCAGTTTGTACCGGTGGGTAAAGATCAGGAACAGAATCTGGAAATGGCACGCAAGTTTGCAGGTCGGTTTAACAGAATGTACAACCACGAATTGTTTCCACTTCCTCAGCCTTTTACTGCCGATGGCGGCGATATGATTAAAGTGCCGGGTCTCGATGGAAGCGGTAAAATGGGAAAATCAGAAGGCAACGGTATATTCCTTTTTGAAGATCCAAAAGATATCCGCAAGAAAGTGATGCGTGCTGTCACCGATGCCGGACCTACTGAACCTAATAGCCCAAAAGCCGATGCGGTTCAAAACTTGTTCACTTTGCTTAAAATCGTTTCTACGGCTGATGTGGTTTCCCATTACGAAGCCTCATACAACAATTGTGAAATAAGGTATGGTGACCTGAAAAAACAACTGGCTGAAGACATCATTGCCTTTACTTCACCTATTCGTGAAAGGATATTGGAAATTTTGAAGGACGATGCATACCTTGGAGTAGTGGCCAAAAGGGGTGCAGAAAAGGCCCGTGAATCAGCACAGGCAACTTTGAAAGAAGTAAAAGAAATAATAGGATTTCGAAGACTTTATTAATCTTAAAAGCGTTTATACAAAATAAGACTAATTAAATAAATATTACCAATATGAAACAACTAAGATGGGTGCTAATTGTCCTTATGGGTGTTGTGATGATTAACTGCAAAAAAGATAAAAATGAACCTGTAATCGACATCAATAATAGTATTGTCATCAACGAAGTGATGCCAAAAAATACAGGTTTCGGATCTGATCAGGACAATGAATTTGATGACTGGATCGAAATATATAACCTTGCTGATAAGGATATTGACGTTTCAGGTTATTTTTTAACTGACAGTAAAAGTAATTTGACCAAATGGGAATTTCCTGTGGGAACTACTCTTACCAAAAACGGATACCTGATCGTTTGGGTAGATGGTGATTCAACACAGGTTGGACTGCATACCCCTTTCAAACTGTCAGTTTTGGGAGAAACGGTCTCATTGCTTACTCCTGAAAAGAAAGTAATTCAAGAGGTTGCCTATCCGGCATTTTCTCCACTTCAATCCTATTCCAGAATACCTAATGGTACCGGAGATTTTGTTTGGGCAGCTCCTACTTATGGGGCTACAAACAAATTAGACGAAGGCCTCAACATCAATAAAAGTATTGTAATCAATGAATTGATGGCAAAAAATTCAAAGTATGGATCCGATGAGAATGGTGAATTTGATGACTGGATTGAATTGTTCAACCTTGCTGATGTAGAAATTGACATTTCAGGCTTTTATCTAAGTGACAGCAAAAAGGTACCAACCAAATGGAAATTTCCTGAAGGAACCAAACTTGCTAAAAATGGATATCTGATTGTATGGGCTGATTCGGATTCAACAAAAAGGATGCACACCAATTATAATCTATCATCTTTGGGTGAAACTGTTGTTTTGTCCTCACCTGATCTAGTCCAAATCAATGAAGTGAAATATCCAATAGCTACTAACCTTCAATCTTATGCACGAATGCCAAACGGAACTGGTGAATTTGTACTGATGACTCCAACGTTTAATGCTGAAAACAAATAATGCAATTTTAAGTCAAGTCAAAGAATACAAAATACAAAAATTGCCACGAAGTCTCAAAGGCACAAAGCTTCACGAAGACTATTTAACAGATTCTTAGTGTAACTTTGCGTCTCTGTGTCTTAGTGGCAAGAAAGACTAAGCTGGGTCGGCTCAAACATATAATTCAACAATCGTCTGCTTCAATTTTAAGCCTTATCTATTTTAAAGGAAGTCATGGAAAGTGAACCTGCTATTGCTTTGTCATTGAATAGAGTCAACTTATCACTGTCTTCTTTTAATGCCAAAGCATATAGTAAAGGTAGATAGTGCTCTGGTGTTGGAATAGCCAGATCAAACGATTTGCCTTGCAATTTATAATTGATCAGTTGCTGAAAGTCGCCATTAAGAATGAATTTTTTCATCTTTTCATTTGCCTCCAGGGCCCAGTCATATCCATATTCACCTGCATTTAATTTATCCCATGCAGCCAATCGCAAGTTGTGTACCATGTTTCCACTTCCTATTATCAACACCCCTTTTCTTCTTAAAGACGATAGCTCTTTGGCCAAATCATAGTGATATTGCGGGGCTTGATAGTAATCCAGGCTCATTTCAATTACAGGTATATCAGCATTAGGATACAATCTGTTAATCACACTCCAGGCGCCATGATCAAGTCCCCATTTTTCATCCAGCCCAACTTCTGTTGTTTTGATGATAGTTTGAGTTTCCCTGGCCAGTTCAGGACTTCCAGGAGCTGGATATTGAACATCAAACAAGGCTTGCGGAAATCCGCCAAAGTCATGAATGGTAACAGGCTTTTCCATGGCCGTTACAAAAGTTCCTCTCGTTTCCCAATGTGCCGACACGCATAAAATGGCTTGTGGTTTGGGTAAAGTTTTGCCAATCTCCCTCCAGCCTGTTACAAATTCATTTTCTTCAATCGCATTCATCGGACTGCCATGCCCAATAAACAGCACAGGCATTTGACCTGTGCTGCTAAATGGAGCAGACATTTTATTTAATTCATTCAGTTTCATTGCTGATGTTGCTAATGGTAATAGAGACAAGGCTTGTAAAAATTGTTTCCTGTCCATTTTTCAAAGCATGATGTGATTAATATGATTTATGGCTGTTTAGTAAACTCAACTTCAGCGCTGAGTTTTACTTCATCACTTACCATAACACCGCCGGTTTCCAATAATGCGTTATAGGTCAATCCCCAGTCTTTACGGTTGATTTTTCCTTCCAGGGAGAATCCTGCTTTTTCGTTGCCCCAGGGATCTGTATTGATGCCTCCAAATTCAACCTCCAGTTTTACTTCATGTCCAATTCCTTTGATGGTAAGGTTTCCCGTCAATACATAGTTCTCATCATCTTTCTTTTTTAACGAGGTACCTTCAAACTTTAGTTCTTTATATTTTTCCACATCAAAGAAATCATCGCTCTTTAAATGTGTATCACGGTTGGTTTCATTGGTGAAAATTGAGGAGGCATCAAGGGATACATTCACACTAGCACCACTGAAATCATTTCCCACTGAGTTGATCTCACCTTCAATCTTTCTGAATTCTCCTTTAACGTTACTAATCATCAAGTGTTTAACTTTGAAAAGAATTTCACTGTGCGAAGGATCAAGCACCCATTTAACTTTTTTAATAGTTTCCATTTTTGTTTTTTAAAATTATATCATATATAAACAAAGTTATAGTCACAAAGTTGCACATTATTGTAAGATAAAGTGTAACATCTTTCAGGAAATTTGTGAGATTCTAATTATTGAGTTGACGATCATGCAAATTATCTTCTGTCCTCAGTCCTTATTCCTTAAGGTCCTTAAAGTCTTTAAAGTCCTTAAAGTCCTTAAAGTCCTTATTTTTCAAGCAACCCGCCATCCATCATCCAGTCTGCCATTCGCTGAGGCCATGTATTTACAGTAATCAGAGGTGATCGGTTGCCCAAATTGAAGGCATGTTTGCCCTTGGTCAGAAAGATAGCTTCGACAGGCACATTAGCCGCTCTGAATTTCTGAAGTAGATCCATCGTCACCTCATCGCAACCATACTCATCGTCGTTGGCACAAATCAGGAAAGCGGGAGGTGCATCGGCTGAGATCTTCTCTGGAGCCGTTCCCCCAGGATAAACCAGCATTTGGAAATCAGGACGACCATTGAGGCGGTCAATCTTGTCTAGAGCATTGGGATCGCCATCCCCTTTATCAAATGCCACCATCATAATCACTGCACCACCTGCTGAAAATCCCAACATACCAATACGTTTAGGGTCGATGTGAAACTCATCTGCGCGGCTACGGACCAGTCGAATAGCTCTGTGAGCATCCTGTTGAACATTCTCAGGCGAGTAAGGAGAATTTGCCTCTTCAGGCAACCTGTACTTTAATACGAACACCGTAACTCCGATTGAATTAAGAAATTCTGCCGCCTGTTTACCTTCAGCATCGAATACCAACAATCTGAACCCACCGCCAGGCGCAACAATCACTGCACAACCATTTGCTTTTTCTCTGGGTGGCATAAAGACAGTCACCGATGGATTGTTAATATTCTTCACCCAGTAATCCTTTGCCTGTTCGGGAATGTCCTTGCGGTTTTCGAAGCCAGGTGCCCCATTCTTCCACAGTGGAATTACTTGAGGTTGAGACTGTGCCAAGGCTAATGCGGGTAGCAACAGTAAACTCATTACAAGTCGGAGAAGATATTTTTTCATCATAGACAGGTTTAAAAAATTAAAGTTAAATAAAATTTCAATATTAAACCATATCTACTCGAAAATAGTTTGATCTTTTAAACTGTGAAGGCTATTTCAAATTTAAAGGTGAGCCCACAACAATGTTATATGATCCCTCTCATTCCCATAACTATATTTCCCTTGGTTCATTGTTATACCCTCCTTTAATAATAAGTACCTATTCCGTACTATATCTGTACTAAAATGACTATCTTTGTATAGAAACAGTACGGGAATTGTACTAATTACAAGGCCCGAATACAACGTTAATACGATCATGTTATGGCAAGAATGAAAAGAAATATTGGTGAATTGGTTTCCGGTAAAATAGGAAACGTGGTATTTTATCAGTTACACGATAAATCTTATGTGAGAGCAGCTCCTGTAAGGAAAAAAGATTCATGGACAGAGGAACAGCAATTTCACAGGCAACGGATCAGCAAGGCCAGTGGATATTGGAGATCGCTTCGGTCTGAAATTATGTCAAAAATATGGAACAGTGCTGCTGAGCAGATGAACGGATATGCCTGGTTTATGAAAGCAACCATGCCAGCACTGGAGATGGATGGCACCCTGATTGATGCCAAATTGCTGAAAGTCTCGGCAGGTAAACTGACTGTACCTCAGCAACTAATTGCGGAAAGACACCCAGATAATGCTTCCATTGTTGTGGTGAGTTGGCAGAACGATCCTCATATAAAAGGAGAAAGATTGAACGATGAATTAATGGTTGTAAGCAATACAGGTGATCAGTTCTCACAGGTTACCGCTACTGGTATTAAAAGAGGTGCAAAAAATGGCTCATTTGAATTACCGCAACATCCAACTGCTGCCACTCACGTTTATCTGTTTATGGCCTCCAGAGATCGTGAAGAGTTTTCGGAGAGTATTTGTAGGGCGATTTAAGTGCTTGAGGCATGGGGGTCCCGCGTTTTGCAAACGCGGTAGTATCAAAGATAATAAATGTGCAAGTGGTTTAAAGCGAAGTTTTAAAAAGCGATTGCAAATCGCTTGACCCCTTAAAAGATTTCTGCATAAAGGCATAGTTACGATTCGCTATGAAATCCATTTTTTACTATAAAAAGTATAAAATAGAGTAGTCTGTTAATTATTAATTTATAAAACATTATAATTACAATTTATATATTATTTTTATGCAAAATATTGCATCGTAAAATAAGTTGTTTTACCAAAGTCATTTCTTAGACATGGAGAACGTTTATCAAATGGATTTCAACTTTGACAAGCCTGCAGAGTTGCAGGATTTCCTTGAAAAAGTAAAGGAGTCGGATATTTCTGACCTTGAAATCTATCGTTTCATTGATAAGCTGACCGATCATTTTGATGAATATAAAACCAAGGAATTTATTCACAAACTTAAATTGTATCTGGGTAAAGCTGGTTTGCAGGCTGAGCCAATTACCACTGCACCATTGTGCAAGAAGCCAAAGTACGAAAGTAAAACAAATGAACAAGCGCTGATAAAGCGAAGGATGGTTGAAAAAGAAAGGCTAAGAAAAGCGATGTATCCCCAGATTTTTGATGATGGCGGTTACCTGCATTTCAATGAGATAGTCGAAAATTATACAAAAGACGACAAGACACCGGTTGCCAAATTCTCCAATCTGTATCATTTCTTTAAATATGAGCATCTAATTAACTGTAGCCAGCTTGAATACATTGACTTTGTAATCATGGAGTACGAGGTGAACATGTCGAAAATATTGCCACCGACAATTAAATTTCATGACAACATATTACCCTTATTGGCACGTATGTTGAAACATTTGGAAGATTGAACGGTATTTGAATACATTTTGAATACATTTTGAATAATCATCACCTTAATTATTGAATAGTTCATTTGCTTTATTTGTGGATAGCCAAATTAATCTATCCATGATGAAAAACAATTTAAATATTCTGGCACAATCTTCAGAACAAACTGACAGCTCCTTAAGCATTACCTACAAGAAGACAATCAGTACTGGCAACGTTATAAGCGAATCGGAAATTACAACTACAGAAACTGTAAAGCCTTTTGGCAATCAATGGTGTTCAAAGAAAAAGACCAAGACTTTCTATACGCAATTGATTCCCATTAACATATATAATGAATTGACAGCCATTGAGGGGGAGATCAAACCTTATATTCAAGGATATAAAACAGTAAATCTGCTTCAGATAATTTCAATTGTGGCCTGGCATATTCGAAAGGATGAGGGAATTTCAAGGCTACAGATGAAATCCCTTAAAGGACAGGTTCCGTCGGGAGATTTATACTTGAAAGAGCTGATTTCCAATCAAATTGTAATAAGAACAGGGCAACCAATAAAAGATGTAAAATGTTATGAGTATAGTTTTGCTGCTAACTGGCAAAGTAAATATGTTAAAATTGCTTTGAACGACATGTACCTTATTAGGAGGCTTGAAAATCAACAAATTAAATTAAGTAAAGAACGAAATAAATCATTCAGAGGTCATTCAAAACAAGTTATTTCCCTTAAACTCATCAGCATTGATGCTGGTTTTTACCATTATATGGAAACGGAATTTGATGGCAACATCAATCAGGAAAACAACATCATTGCTTCGGCCATACGAATTACCAACCATGATTATACCTGTAAAAGGGATGGCACTTCAAAACGATTGCATACGAATATTACTAATATGGCAAAAGATTTAAGGGGCTTCCTGAGGGTAAACGGAAAGCCGCTTGTGAATATTGACATTAAAAATTCTCAGCCTTACTTATCGACCCTATTATTGACCCACCCTGAACAAGTTGCATGTTTTGCAAAAGATGATGAATTAGCCAAACTATTGAAGGAGATTAAAATACCAAAATCGCCAGATATCGCACACTACATAGAATTGGTTACTACAGGGGGAATTTATGAATTTTTGATGGTTGAATTTTCAAAAGAGGGATTAATATTGACTAGAACAGAAACCAAAGGGCAGGTATTGAGAATTTTGTATGCCAAAAACTGGATGCCTAAGAACCCCGAGAATAGATTGGCACGTATAATTTTTAAGGTCAATTTCCCCACGGTGCATAAGGTTTTTTCCAAGATAAGGGGCAAGGGGAAGGACGGAAAAAATTGGAATTTTAATAACAAATTTTTGACCTATAGAAGGTTCGCGATATTGCTACAAAGAATTGAATCGCATTTGGTATTGGATGTGATCATGAAACGGGTTTATAAAGAATGGCCAAATGTATTTGCAATGACTATTCATGATTCTATTTTGACAGTGAATGAGAGGAATGTGGTTGATTCGATTTTTGAAATTATGGTGGAGGAGCTCGAAAAATTTGTAGGATTTGCACCTACGCTTAAAAAAGAAGGGTTTTTTGAGGAAAATTAAAGGGTCATTACCGGTTTGAGGAAAAGTGAAAAAATTAGGGGATTTTGGCGCAAATGTGGGGTCATTACTATAATATACTAATTTATATTAATAATATTGGAGATACAATCTGCTACCAATATGGTGCTACAACCCTTGTAACTATAATTTAATCAACAGTATAATGAAAAATAATTAAAGTGTGTGTTTTATAGGCGAAATGAATAAACAGCGTATTAATTAATTCCTTATACTCCTTAGAAATTGAGTTTACCCCGAATAACCATCTCAGGGGTGCCAATACCTTGGCTATTGATCAGGCCCCCATGGTGGGGAGCGGTGCTGCTAAATAAGGAGTTGTAATATTGGTAACTGACAGCTAAACTAGCCAATGCAACCCATAGTTTTTGTTCATGACTTCATGAGATTGGGTAGGATATTCGCAGCGCGTATGCATTGGAACAAAAGGATAGATTATTTAATAAATACAATATGTTTAATACTTCTCTTATATATTAACAATCAACAACATTGTTGATAAGTTTTGTATAAATAATGGACTATTTATAATTCATTATACATATATTATCGCTATCTTTGTAAGCGGTAAAAGTAATAACGAATAGTTAGAAAATGATTGATCTTGAATCGCTAAATAAATATAAATTTTAAATCATGAGTGATATTCTTCCAATCCTTTCAAGCATAAGACGTGATATGGAATCGTTATCGCGATCGGTTGCTCAATTGAACAAGACTCACGCGCAAGTGCTGAGCGAAGAATGGGTCAATAAGAAACAGGTGATGGCAATCCTCAAAATATCGACTCGCACCCTCGAATCTCTTAAAAGCAAGGGGATTCTACCTTATACAAAAATACAGGGTATATTCTATTTCCGAACTATTGACATTGAAAACCTCCTAAAGGTGAATTATGTGAATTTTACTTCAACAGATAATAAGAAACTTTAAATTCTTGAATTGCTTACCGAATCAATTCTTCTGGTAAAGGCTTCTAAAACATAAAAAGGAGACGGTGGTGCTGTTTCCTTTTTTGGGTTAAAAACATGCACACAAAAATAAAATCAATTAATTATAAATTATTATTATAAAGTTTTATATTTTCATAATAAATAGTAGTAGCTTGCAAGCTCTTTTGTATAGACTTAATCAATTTACAAAAAGATTATAGGAAAGGGTGGACCTTAGACCCCGGGAAACCGGGGTTTTTTAAGAACATTCGCTAAGAGTAAACTTGTACCATTTACTTGTAGCACGAGTGCTAAAACCAACTATTTTAAGAATGCAAAATACTGAACTACCAAACTAACAACTAAACCAATATGGCTAAGATAAAAGAATACGGCTATGTCCAATTTCCTTTGTGCCTGCTCATGGAAACTTATACTAACGCTCAAGCTGGATTAACCATGATTGAAGATTTTGCAATCGTCAAATTTGCTAAAACGTTTAGTTACAATATCAATGAAGTAGGTCGTCAGTTGATGTATGGTTATTATCGTAAAAAGGATATAATGCCTAAAAAATTGCTCGACATGATGGAGGATTACATCAATAAGGATGAACTAACCATTGATGAAGATTATAACGGATTTAGTGGTAGTGAATTTGAGCCTTTGGAATGCACCTCTGAACTGATCGGTTTATTTGAAACAAATGAGGATTTTAAAGACGACGCAATTTTATATTATCAAATCAAGCAGGCAATTGATTCTAAATGTTTGAGCATTATAATTTACGACATGGATAGCCTGCTTAAAGGTTATGAAACTGGATGTAAAATAAAAAGAGAATTTGAGGCACAATTTGGGCCTGATGCGATAGTAAGTGTTAAAATCACCCAGCTTTTTGAATTTCGTAAGACATGCAAAGATCTGGATTTATTCAGAGCATTTTTGGCCATCAAATCAATGATTGGAACAAAAGCATTTGCTGAAGGTAACAAGCCTACTGTTCTTTCACGGATGATCGGTTGTAAAAGTAAGGAAGCATTTGAATATTATACGACCAAAAAGAATTGCAAGAGTCTCAAAGTATTGGAAACAGTTGATAAATACAACAAACGTTACCATATGGACAAATTACTTTTAGAACTTGCCGAAAGAAAATTCATCATGCATTTGCCAATAAAAGGGTGCAGATTCATTTACTTTTCGAAGTTTATGGATACTGAGGAATTAGTAAAACTTATTCATGCAAAAAAAGCGAACAGCATGGAGCTTAAAATAAAGAATGCAGCAATGTCATTATAGTTACTACATGAATACAACAAGTAAACAGCAAGAAGTACAGCAAGAGATACTACAAGAAGTACAGCAACTTTAATAATATTTATAATACTGAAAAATATGTAAAAAAATACAAAAATGCATTAATCTACACTGAAATGAAAATATTTCAGTGTGCTCGCTTTTTCTTTTTTTAATAATTAAATGAGTCTAGCGTTAAAGTATTATAAGGACCTAATTTTCAATCATGGAACAGAAACATGTTTTAAGAAAATAAAATCATCCATTGAAGCGCTGTGACTTGAATATTCAGCTAATTTTATAAAAAAAAATATAAACCTTCAACATACAATGACAAAAGAACAAGAAAGGGATGAATTACACGAATACAACATCACTGTAAGCTGCTTTGTGGAACAAGATAATACCACTGAAGAGGTGGATATTCTAAAGCTCAATGCACATATTGCTGAAATTGTAATTAAGCAAAACAAGCTGCGCACTGCCATTGATGAGATTGTGGCCGATTTGGAAGGAGTCACTTTATGAAAAAGGAAAATTTGCACAATAAAAACCTGATTCGTCAGGAGGTTACGATCCGTAGTTCTGCTGCTGAATACCTTACTTTTATTGCTGCCACCGGCGATAATCCAGATAGTATTGAAATGCGTTATGAGGACGAAAACGTTTGGCTAACACAAAAAATGATGGCTGAACTTTACGGTGTTGATGTCCGTACGATCAACGAACATCTGTTAAATATATATGCAGATAGCGAACTGATTGAAACATCAACTATCCGGAAATTCCGGATAGTTCAAACCGAAGGTGCACGAAAAGTAGAACGTGAAATTTCTAATATTTAAACAGAGTCGATAATTGTGTTTATTATGTGCTCTTTTTAAATATAAAATTTAGTTAGAAACGAGCCATGATCAATTTTTCTCACACAAGCGAATGTTTATTGGTGAGTTCTCCCGATATACATCGGGACAGGCTATCTGACAATTAAAAAACAAATTATAAACAGATGAAAGATAAACCAAAAGAAGAACTGACAACAGACGATAGTCAGATTATACTTTATCAGGCTGAAGACGGAACGACAAAAATAGAAGTTCGTCTTGAGAATGAAAATGTATGGCTTACCCAAAGGATGATGTCCGAGTTGTTTCAGACAACTCCACAGAATATTACCATCCACCTAAAAAATATTTTTGATGAAGGTGAATTAAAAGAGGAAGCAACTTGTAAGGATTTCTTACAAGTTCAAAACGAAGGATACAGAAAGGTTGAACGAAAGCAAAAATTGTACAATCTTGATGCTATTATATCAGTTGGGTACCGTATCAAATCTCTCATCGCCACAAAGTTCCGTATCTGGGCAACTGAACGACTCAAAGAATATATCATCAAAGGTTTTACAATGGACGATGAGCGCCTCAAACAAATGGGGGGTGGCGGTTACTGGTATGAATTGCTTAATCGTATCCGCGATATTCGTTCATCTGAAAAGGTTTTATATCGGCAGGTACTTGATTTATATGCCACAAGTGTGGATTATGACCCCCATGCTCCCGAATCGCTTGAGTTTTTCAAGATCATACAAAACAAATTGCATTATGCCGCTCATGGCCATACTGCCGCAGAGGTTATTTACCAGCGAGCCGACAGCGACCAACCGTTTATGGGATTAACTGTTTTTCAGGGTGAGCAACCGACTTCAAAAGATATTACAGTTGCTAAAAATTATTTGAATGAAGTAGAACTGAAGATCCTGAATAATCTGGTATCAGGGTATTTCGATTTTGCCGAAATACAAGCCATGAAGCGCAAACCAATGTACATGAGCGATTACATCAAGCAGTTGGATAGTATTTTGTCAGCCATGGGCGAAAAACTATTGATCGATGCAGGAAACATCAGCCACCAAAGAGCCATTGATAAAGCCAAAGCAGAGTTCAAAAAATACCAGGTAAAAACCCTTTCTCCTGTCGAAGAGGCTTATTTGGAAAATATAAAAGCGCTTGAAAAGAAGATCAAAAAGAAAGGAGGCAAGAAATGAGCAACATATTGGAACTTATAGAGCAGCTTTGCCCTGAGGGGGTGGAGTTTAGGGAATTGGGGGAGGTATGTGATATCAATATTGGACAAAAACCTAATGAAAATATTTCAGTGTGCTCGCTTTTTTGTTGATCTAATCATTTTTTTAACATTTAAACAGAGCTGATAATTGTGGTTATTAAGTGCTTTCTTTAAATATAAAATTTAGTTAGAAATAATAGTTTGTATTTTGGAATTAGTATCTTGCAGGCAAAGTAAAAACTGCATTCTTAGTGTTTTAAAAGTTGATTTTGCTTTAGATAATTAACCAGACCATACACTATTTTCAATTAAGGATTAAAGAAATGAACCTGACACAAATAGAATCCAACCTTCAACAAGTCATACTGGCATTCAATAAAAACACTTTTATCTATGATTTACTGTTGGCTTATGGACAGCCAAAAGCATCTATTACACGACTGCAAAAAGGGGGATTAAATCTTTCGAAAATAGAAGGTGAAATTGCATGGAAAAAGAAACTGTTTTTTAAGACAGTGGAAAATGAAGATTTACACCTACTCATTGATAGTATAAAGGCAAACGGAAAAGCCATCAAACATGACCCCCGGTTTATTGTGGTGACCGACTTTGAAACATTACTGGCCATTGACTGCAAAACTTCTGACACTTTAGATATTCCAATCCTTGAACTGGCAAAGCATTTCGATTTCTTTTTGCCTTTAGCAGGTATGGAAAAGGCACAGCAACAGTTTGAGAATCCTGCTGATGTGAAAGCTGCCGTGGGAATGGCCAAGCTGTATGATGAAATTAAAAAAGACAATCCGACTGATACGCCTGAACAGGTTCACAATCTGAATGTATTCCTTTCGCGCCTGTTGTTTTGCTTTTTTGCTGAGGATACAGGTATCTTTGAAAAGAGCCAGTTTACTTATGGCATTGGCAGTTATACTCAGCAAGATGGAAGCGACCTAAACACCTATCTTGATAAGTTGTTTGAGGTGATGAATACAGCACCTCAACAACGACAAAACCTTCCTGCTTATCTCGAAGCATTTCCTTATGTGAATGGTGGTTTGTTCAGAAACGTACATCGGGCACCTGTATTTACCCGACGTAGCCGACAAGCTGCCATTGATAGTGGTGAATTGCAATGGAAGGACATCAATCCTGATATCTTCGGGTCCATGATCCAGGCTGTCATTACCCCTGAACAACGTGGAGGTTTGGGGATGCACTATACCAGTGTGCCCAACATCATGAAGGTGATTGAACCGCTTTTTCTGAACGAGTTGTATGAAGAGTTTGAAGCTGCAAAGGGCAACATTAAAAAGCTGAATGCACTATTGCAACGCATCTGGAAAATCAAACTATTTGACCCTGCCTGCGGAAGTGGAAACTTTTTGATTATTGCCTACAAAGAATTGCGCCGTTTGGAGATGAAGATTTTTAAGGAAATTGACCTCACCAACCAAGTTCATTCAAACCAGTTTACGGGTATTTCGTTGGGTAATTTCTATGGAATTGAAATAGATGACTTTGCACACGAAGTTGCTACACTTTCGCTTTGGCTGGCAGAACACCAGATGAACCAGGAGTTCTTTGCTGCCTTTGGACGCACCAAACCTGCTTTGCCATTGAAAGAAACTGGAAATATTGTACATGGAAACGCCTGTAGAATAGATTGGGAACAGGTTTGCCCAAAGAAAGAAGGGGATGAGATTTATATTATGGGGAATCCACCATACTTGGGGGCGAAGGAACTTGATAAAGACCAAAAGGAAGACATGGATAGTGTTTTTTCTTTATTAGGAAATGTGAAACGACTAGATTATATTAGCTGTTGGTTCAAAATAGCATCAGATTATATTGGTGATATAAACAAAAAGTTCGCTTTCGTTTCTACAAATTCTATTAGTCAAGGCGAACAAGTGAGTTTAATTTGGCCATATATTCTTAACAAAAAGCAAGAGATATTCTTTTGCCATCAATCCTTTACATGGGGAAATAATGCAAAATCAAATGCTGGTGTTACTTGCGTAATTGTTGGAGTAAGAACTGTTCAGAAGGAAGGTATTAAAACAATTATTGATGGAATAAGAAGCAAAAAAGTAAAGAACATTAGTCCTTATTTGATTGATTCAGAGTCTGTTTATGCTATTCAACGTACAGAATCACTTTCTAAATTACCAAAGATGATTTTAGGCAGCAGCGGATTCGATGGAGGATATTTACTTTTAAGCATAGATGAGAAAAATAAACTTATTGAATCAAATCCACAGTCTGAAAAATATATTAAACGTTTTATGAGTGGAGATGATTTTCTTAATGATAAAAATCGTTATTGTTTGTGGATTCCAGATCAAGACATTAATGATGCTTTAGAATTCCCCGAAATTAAAGAGAGAGTTAGAAAATGTAGAGAATTTAGGTTGGGAGCTGGTAGAGATGCACGGAAGGCTGCTGAAGTATCACATCGCTTTTTCTATCAAACTTATCAAGAAACCGAAGGAATAATATTTCCAAAAACAACATCTGGAAGGAGAGAATATATCCCATCTGATTTATTAAAACCTAACACGATACCAAGTAATGCACTATTTGTACTTTATGATGCTGAATTATTTACTTTCTCAATTTTATCTTCAAAGATGCATAAAGTCTGGATGGAAATTACAAGTGCAAAAATGAGATCTGATTATCGTTATTCGGTAAATCTCACCTACAACACTTTTCCAATGCCCCCATTATCGATAGTCCAAAAGAATGTATTAGCACAGTATGTATACCTTATTTTTGATGAACGAGAAAAGCATAGTGAGAAAACCCTTGCACAACTTTATGATCCCGATAAAATGCCAGAAGGCTTGCACGAAGCCCACCGACAAAACGATTTGGCCGTAGAACGTTGTTATCGGAGCCGTCCCTTTGAAAGTGACGAAGAGCGGCTGGAATATTTGTTTAAGCTGTATGAGCAAATGATTGATGAAGAAAAAACGAAGGGAACGCTGTTTGCTTTGGAAGCGAAAACAAAAAAGAAAATTAAATCCGTATAATAACATGGAACAAGAAAACAATTCTCAAAATATCATCATATACAACACCCCTGATGGCAAGGCCTCGGTTTCGCTGTATGCCAAGGATGGAATGGTTTGGATGAATCAAAATGAACTGGCATTACTTTTTGACACCTCGGTGCCAAATATTAGTATGCACATATCCAACATACTGAAAGAAGGTGAATTAGCTCCCGATTCAGTTGTTAAGAATTACTTAAGTACTGCAGCTGACGGCAATGAATGGAGAAATCAACAACAGATTGCAGAATATTTTTTGTCACCTCTAAGAGAAATATTAGTCACCGCACATCAAAGATGTTGATCGATAACGAATTAGATGTCAATTCAGTTGTAAAGGATTACTTTACAACTGCCGCCGATGACAAAGAATACAATGATTGTATTTATTTTTGAAAGAAATGAAAAATGCAAATAGAAGATCAAAACACGGAATATAAAAGCATTCGCAAGGCAATTGGCAAACAAGCCGATTTAAAATCCTTGGCAGAAGTTTGTGTCGCTTTTGCCAATGCTCAGGGAGGTTCACTTATTATTGGGATCGAAAATAAAGAAAGTGACCCGCCATTAAATCAGAAAATCGACATTGCCGAAATGAATGAAGTGGTTAAAAAACTTCGTGGCTTAACCGATGGGGTTGGTATTGTGAATCCTGAAATCATAAAACACTCAAATGGAAGTGACTACTTCATTATTCGTATTTTACCTTCAACCCGTACAATCGCCATAACTTCTTCGGGAAGGGTTTTTATACGTGTGTCAGACAGTTGCTTCCCTATAGGCAGTGATGAAATAACTAATTTGGCATCAGAGAAATCAGCTTTTCAGTGGGAAATAGTCATTGCTCAAAAAATTACACTGTCACAAGCGGACCCCATAAAAATGAACGATTTTTTATCCGAAATTCGGAAATCGGATAAAGTATCTGATTTTGTAAAGAATAAGGAGAATTTTGAACTCCTTGAATTTTATCAACTACACAGCGAAAATAATTTAACCAACCTGGGTGTTTTGTGGTTAGGAACACCGCCACAGCGTGCACGTTTAAGTTATCCAATCACCGTACAATATATCGTTTACAATGAACGGGAAGAAAAAATAAGAAAAAAAGAATGGCACTATCACATCCACAATCCTAAAGAATTGGTGCTCGATATTGAGAAAGAAGCCGTTGAACTAACCTACAGTGTTGAATTGCCTGATGGATTATATCGTAAGAATGTCAGGCAATACCCAAAAGAAGTCATTCGGGAATTGCTTATCAATGCCATAGCCCATAAGAAATATACTATTTCGGGGGATATCTTTATTGAGGTTTACCCTGATAGAATGACTATAACGAATCCTGGCAGTTTACCTTTAGGCATCACAAAAGACAATATTTTACATGAACGCCATCGCAGGAATCCTCATCTGATACAAACCTTAAGCGATTTGAAATTAATGGAGGGTGAAGGTTCAGGTTACGATTTGGTATTCGAGAAACTGGCCAGAGATGCTAAACCCTTACCTGTGATTGAAAGTAATTTCACGAAAGTTTCGGTGACCGTATATTCAGGAACTGTAGATACAGACACAATTTCCATTCTTGACTACATTGATAAGAATTTTCAATTAACTCAAAAAGAATACATTACATTGGGAATGGTGGCAACTGAAAAGAAAATTCCATCCACCCAATTAGCGGTTAAACTGCAATTATCACAGGAGGATAAAATGAGAATCTGGATTGGTTCCTTGATCGAAAAAGGAATTCTAATTACACATGGGATAAAAAAAGGAACAGACTATTTATTAAATCCTGATTTATTTGCCAAAGCAAAGCTTAACATCAAACCGACATTAAAAACCATTGAAGCCTATAAACTTGAAGCTTTAATAATTGAGGATCTAAAGTATAATGGGAAAAGTAAGATCACAGATATTCACAATAGATTACTTGAGATTCCTGAAAATGAAATCAGAAAAACAGTTTATGGAATGGTTAAAAAAGGTGACCTTACCACCGACGGAGGTAAAAGGAATAGAGGTTATAATTTGTTCAAAAAAAAATAAATCAACAACCAAATTAAAAATAAAGTAGATTAAAAAATTGATTATCAGAACATTGCGTTATTTTTTGAATTAATAAATAAATAAATAAACAAATAAACAAACTAACCTAGAATAAAATGCCTGATATAGTACATGTTACTTACGCCCAGACAGGGCAAAGCTCTAAGATCAACGCTTTGGGAATGCGTGAAATGCAAGAGAAAGCCTACCAGGCACGCGATGCGCAATACCTATTGTTGAAAGCCCCACCAGCCTCGGGAAAATCAAGAGCGCTCATGTTTATTGCACTCGATAAACTGGTGCATCAAGGGTTGAAAAAGGTGATTGTAGCGGTTCCAGAGAAATCAATTGGCGGTTCGTTTGCAAAAACCTATTTAAAAGACTTCGAGTTTTTCTCTGACTGGTTGCCCAACGATCAATACAACCTTTGCACACCCGGCATGGATGGAAGTAAAAGCAAGGTACAGGCATTTAAAAACTTTCTGGACAATGAAGAAAAGATTCTGATTTGTACCCATGCCACCCTTCGCTTTGCTTATGAAGAACTGGAAGAATCAAGATTCGACAATGTGCTTTTAACCATTGACGAATTTCACCACGTATCTGCAGATGGAGACAGCCGTTTGGGTGAATTACTACGGTCTATAATGGCAAAGTCGACTGCGCATATCGTGGCAATGACGGGTTCCTACTTTCGTGGCGATTGTGTGCCTGTTCTATTGCCCGCAGACGAAGCGCGGTTCACTAAGGTAACTTATAACTACTATGAACAGTTAAACGGTTATACTTACTTAAAATCATTGGGTATTGGCTATCATTTTTACCAGGGAAAATACACCTCTGCCATTCTTGAAATATTAGATACGGATAAAAAGACCATTCTTCATATCCCCAATGTCAATTCAGGTGAATCGACCAAAGACAAGTACAATGAAGTTAACACTATTTTGGATGCTATCGGTGATGTTACAAGCGTTGATTCTGAAACAGGGGTAATTTATGTGAAAAGGTATTTGGATGGCAAAATATTGAAAGTGGCTGATTTGGTGGATGACAATCTGAAAGGCAGGGATAAAACCCAGAACTACCTGAGAGAAATGAAGTCTGTTGACGACATGGACCTGATCATAGCATTGGGAACGGCAAAAGAAGGTTTTGACTGGCCTTTTTGCGAACACGCTTTAACGGTAGGATACAGAGGTTCATTAACTGAAATCATTCAAATTATTGGTCGTTGTACCCGCGACAGCAGCAACAAGTCTCATGCTCAATTTACCAACCTGATTGCTCAGCCTGACGCTGATGATGAATTGGTAAAGGTATCGGTCAATAACATGCTCAAAGCCATCACTGCCTCATTATTAATGGAACAAGTGTTAGCACCCAACTTTAAATTTAGAACCAAGCTATCGGATGAAGATAAGGCTGAACCTGGAGAAATAAAAATCAGGGGGTTTAAAACACCTACCTCCAAAAGGGTTAAAGACATCATTGAATCTGATCTGAATGATTTAAAGGCGACGATTTTACAGGATGATACCATGTTGAGGGCGATTCCGGGGAATGTTGATGCAGAAGTAATCAATAAGGTATTAATACCTAAAATCATTCGGATAAAATATCCTGAATTGTCGGCAGAGGAAATTGAGGAAATTCGCCAATACGTGGTAGTGGATTCTGTAATAAAAGGCGGTGAGATCAAAGAAGTTGGCGACAAACGTTTTATCCGCATGGCCGATCAGTTTATAAACATTGATGATTTGCACATTGATTTAATTGACCGCATCAATCCATTCCAGAAAGCCTTTGAAATTTTATCAAAGGACGTTACCACACGGGTTTTAAAAGTGATCATGGATGTTATTGAGGGCACACGCATTCAAATGTCAATGGAAGAAGCATTGTTGCTTTGGCCGAAGATCAACGGTTTTGTAACAACATTTAAGAAAGAACCGAACCTTCAATCGAACGACCCTCTGGAAAGAAGAATGGCAGAAGGAATTATCTTTTTGAAAGAACAAAAACGCAAAACACAAAATGGATAAGGCTAAAAGGCTTCAGGAAATATTTGAAAACGATCCTCTGGGCTTATTGAATATTAAAGCATTGGCTTCACCGGCGCAGAATGAGGATGGAAGGCTAGTTGCTTCATTTCTGGAGATTAACGATTTCTATGAGAAAAATAACAGAAAACCACTTCAAGGTGGAGGTATACAGGAACATCAATTGTATGCAAGGCTAAAGTCACTGAGAGAGCATACGGCTAAAATTGACATGCTTCTAAAGTATGACACTTATAATTTATTAACCTATCAGCAAAAACAAATTAACTCAATGGCTGATATTCTGCATGATGATGGCTTTAGTTTGTTAGATGATGATTACGAAGGACTTTTTGATTTAAAACATATCACTCCCCAAGATGACAGGGCAAGTGCTGATTTTGTAGCCCGTCGTAAGCCATGCAAAGAATTCGGGAAATATGAATCACTTTTCAAAGAGGTTCAAAAAGATTTATCCGAAAGTAAACGCAAGCTCATCCAATTCAAGGAAGATAATTTAAGGGAAGGCGCATTTTACGTTCACAACGGCATTTTACTTTTGTTGGATAAGGTAAACTTTGAGGAAGAGATTCAGGCCTATAGAAGTGGAAGCCGTGTAAGAAAAGATGGAAGGACAAAAGTTATATTTGAAAACGGAACACAATCAAATATGCTGTATAGGTCTCTTTATAAATCATTGTTGGCCAATGGTAATGCAGTTTCAGAAAACATTGATAAAGTGAATGAAAACTTCATGGAAAAGTTTAGCAACATTAACGATGAAGACAAAGAAGCGGGATATATCTACATTCTAAAATCAAAAAGCGAGAAGCAGGAGATCAGAGAAATTCACAATTTATATAAAATTGGGTTCTCAAAGATTACAGTTGAGGAACGAGTTAAAAATGCGTTTCAGGAGCCAACTTACTTAATGGCAGCTGTTCACATTGTAATGGCTTACAAATGTTTCAACATGAACCCACAGAAAATGGAGCTGTTGCTTCATAACTTTTTCGGCAACTCATGTATAAACATTGATATCTTTGATAAAAACGGTATGCGCCACACCCCTAGAGAATGGTTTATTGCGCCATTGGACATTATAGAGCGAACTATTCATATGATTATAACAGGGGAAATAATTAATTGGCGGTACGATGCAAACCTAGAAGATATAATATCCCGTTGAAGTATCAAGATTTAATTAGGTAAGTAAAAAATATCAGAGGTTGACTAATCTTTTTAATAACAAACACTATGGGAAGAAAACAAACAGCAGATCCTTGGGCAGTATTTGTAGTCTGGGTCGTTTTACTTATCGTCATTATAATATTAAATTTCTAACAATCTAACAATTAGGGGGGTAAGTGACCCCAATTTCAGATTGCTATTTATCATTCAAATTCAGTTTACTTATTTATAAATTGACTAACATTTCGGAGGAGTTTTTTCTTGATTCATGCGGGTTTCCAGAGTGCCAAAATCAGATTGTCTACCTTCAAAGTTAATTTATATTACTGTCATACAATCATTTACAATCATATTTCTGATTTT
>Ga0209100_1000621_pt1 | contig 29127 bp, 20 predicted proteins | sample lystaG_FD_185480 | JGI IMG/M metagenome (GOLD analysis project Ga0209100, IMG submission 185480) | Glacier valley bacterial and archeal communities from Borup Fiord, Nunavut, Canada, to study Microbial Dark Matter (Phase II) -... | ecosystem: Environmental > Aquatic > Freshwater > Ice > Glacier ... | reverse complement strand
GGCAGCAGAAGTTCTACGCAAAAACAAGGGTTTCAGCCATCACGAGCAACGGGCTAATCAGAGTTTCAGCTCTTTGTAGTGCAGTGTAACAGTCCAGAATTAAGCCCGTTCTGTAGTATTGACGAAAACGGACTTAATCAAACCTTATCAATTGTCTGGCTGAAATTCCCTAACGATTTCTCTGACCTAAAAGCTACGGGAATGCCTTAATCATGTTCAAATGGTTTTTTAAGTTTGGTTTGACTATGTTTTTTACTCAATTTAAATTTAGTCGTTCACACTGGATAATATTTCTGATCTGGCTTGGTCTATCTGGGAGTAACGGGTGGGGCATTGACGATCGCGCCATCGCGCAGAGTATTGCGATCGACGGTACCCTGGGGCAAGCAGTCCCGTTGACGGGCCCAATCTACATAATTCCACCGCAAGTTGGACAATCGGTTGGCAAAAATCTCTTTCACAGTTTTGGGCAATTTAATCTGGCAACCGGGGAAGTGGCTGTTTTTCAAAGCACCCCTGAGATTCGTAATATTTTGGCACGGGTGACGGGCGGTATTCCTTCTACGATCGATGGATTGATCGCCACTGAAAGCGGCAATGTCAATCTGTTTTTGATGAACCCCAGTGGGATTTCCTTTGGCCCGAATGCCTCGCTGAACATTGGAAATGCAACGAGAGGGTCGTTTGTAGCGACGACACTGGACGCGATCGTGTTTCCCAATGGCGGTCAATTCAGAGCTACTAATCCAGGGGATGCTAGTAGCCTCCTCACGATCGTTGGCGACCCCAGCGGGTTTCTGGCTGCCCAGCGGCTGTCTCAACCCATTACCCTCACAGGTAGTCGTCTCGGTGTTTTTGGAGGGCAAAGCCTGTTGCTGGTGGGAGGTGACATTATTCTAGATAACAGTTTACTGGGAGTCTACTCAGGAACGGGTGGGCGGGTTGAGTTAGGAGGAATAACGGGCGCAGGAACAATCGGCTTAAACGCCAATCAACCCTTTCTGAGCTTAAAGTTTCCCGACCAAGTCCCTCAATCAGATGTGTTGCTCAAAAATGCCTCTCAATTGTATTTACTCTCTCCAGAAAACGGCGGCAGTCTGGCAGTGAATGCGCGGAATATCGAAATTCGGGATGCGAGTCTGCTGGCTGCTGGCAGAGATTCTGGCGCTGGTTCGCTCAGTAGTCAAGCCGGTGATATTGTTCTGAATGCAACTGGAACTATTCGCATTGATGCCAGTAAAATTGCCAATGTCGTGAACCTCAATGCGCTTGGAAACGGCGGCAATATCCAACTCACCGCAAATTCAATATTTCTTAGCAATGGCGCTCAGGTACAAGCTGGTACGCTGGGGCAGGGGAATGCAGGCAATGTGACGATTACTGCGAGCAAGCAGGTTGTGGCGGATGGGTTCTCTTCTAACACATCGACAGGGATTTCAAGTTTTGTCTTTCAAGAAGGCAGAGGGCAAGGCGGCAATATCATCATCACCACAGACTTATTCTCCTTTACCAATGGGGCACAGTTAATTGCCAGCACATCAGGGCAGGGAGATGGTGGGAGTGTGGCGATTAACGCCCGCGACGTTTCCTTTGATGGAGGTGGAACGGTCTTTTTTACTGATGGAAGTCGCCTTGATGTGGTCAGTGGTATTTTTAATGATGTGAATGAACTTGGCGTTGGACGAGGTGGAGATATTCGGATCGATACCAAAATGCTCCGCCTGACTAATGGGAGTGAATTATCTTCTAGTACCTATGGTCGGGGAAACGCAGGCGATGTCATCATCAATGCTGGTGAGACTGTCACCATTGCAGGATTTAAGGAGGCAGGCGATCGCACCCTATCCAGTGGCATTTTCAGCAATGTTCAAAGGGGGTCTCAGGGAAACGGGGGAACGGTTCAAATTACAACGGATGCTCTCCTGGTTGCCAATCGTGCAGAGCTAGATGTCGGGGTCTTTGGACAGGGCAACGCGGGGAATGTCATCTTGGATATTCGCAATATTGCACGATTTGACAACGGCAATATCTTCAGCAACATTGAGGAAGGCAGTGGACAAGGGGGAGATATTCGGGTCAACAGCGGGTCACTCTTTCTGCAAAACAGTGCTGAGTTTGTTTCGTCCACTCGCGGACAAGGGAATGCAGGCAATGTGATCATCAAAGCCAGAGATGTCGTTTCCCTGGATGGAGCCACGATCAACGGCCCTAGCGGTATCGTCACGAATGTCAGAGACGAAGGCATTGGACAGGGGGGAGATATTCGGATTGATTCCCGATCGCTTTTATTAACTAATGGGGCTGAACTGATTGCTTCCACTTTTGGGCAGGGCGATGCAGGCAATATCCTGATCAACGCACAGGATACCGTTTTATTCGATGGGCAGAGTCGCGATGGCTTTTTGAGCGGCGCTTTCAGCAGCGTCGGAACGCCGGGTAGAGGAGACGGTGGAGACATTGCAATTACCACAAGGGCGCTCTTCCTTAAGAATGGTGCTTTACTTAGCTCTAGCAGCACGGGTCAAGGAGTGGCGGGTAGCGTTGCGGTCAGAGCGAATTTGATTCAGCTTGATCGCAAGGCTGGAATTCAAGCTGAAACCGCTCTAGGGAATGGGGGCAACATTAAGCTGGATGTGCAAGATCTGTTACTGTTGCGTCGGGGTAGCAGGATATCGACCTCGGCTGGAACTGCTTTGGCAGGGGGAGATGGCGGGAATATTACCGTCAATGCCAAACTTGTGATTGCGGTGCCTGGTGAAAATAGTGATATCACCGCTAATGCCTTCACAGGTAAAGGGGGACGGGTCGATGTGACCACTCAGAGCCTTTTTGGTATTCAGGTACGCCCCCGACTTACCCCCCTCAGCGACATTACCGCGAGTTCAGAATCGGGCGTTCAAGGGATTGTAGACATCACCACACCCGATATTGATCCCAATCGTGGACTGGTTCAACTGCCCACTGGCACGATCGACCCCGCTAGTCGAATTGCTCAGAGTTGCGCGGCGGGTCGCACCGCCTCAGCCAGTCAGTTTGTCGCTACGGGCCGGGGAGGATTGCCTAACAGTCCAGATAATGCGCTCAGTAACGATGTCACCGTGACTCGTCTGGCTCAGACTATCCCCCATCCTATCCCCGCTTCTAGTAGTCCCCGTACTAATTCACCGCCGATCGCGATCGCCGAAGCCCAAGGTGCTGTCAAACTGGCCAATGGCAAAATTCGCCTGGTTGCCCAGGGTTCTGATCTCGTCCCTTACGCCTCTCAACCTACGACTACAGGTTGCCATCTCCAACGCCCTACCTCTACATCGGCGGTACCCCAATGAATCGCATCCTGTCCCTGGGCTATCTGTCTGCGCTTCTACTTTGCCCTGGTGCCCTCGCTGCCGAGCTGTCGCCCAGAAATCCGCCCAGTCTGCCTCGCGATCTACCCCCCTCTACAAAACCGCTGGAAGACCCCGATGACCTGATCCGCAGACAGCCTGAATCGCATCCTCTCCCGCTGCCTCCCACTTCCACACCCAGCGAGACGGCTCCCCAGCAGCTTACGACCTTCCGCGTGCGCCACTTCAAAGTTACGGGTAGTCAACAGTTGAGCCAGTCCGAGATCGATCAAATTACCGCATCTTTTCTCAATCGCCCCATTACCTTTTCAGAAGTGCTGCAAGCCCGATCGGCGATTACCGATCGCTATCAAGCCCTGGGGTTTCTCACGAGCGGAGCCTACGTCCCTGAACAAGAGATTGAAGACAACGGCGACATATTGATTACAGTCGTCGAAGGTTCTCTGGAAGCCATTAATGTTGAGGGCACTCAGCGGCTCAATCCGGGCTATATTCGCAGTCGGCTTGCGATCGCGACTGCTCCCCCCCTCAACCAAAATCGTCTGCTAGAAGCCCTACAACTGCTGCGGCTCAATCCCTTAATTGCCAATCTGTCCGCTGAACTAGCTGCCAGCCCCTACCCTGGTCGCAGTATTCTCACCGTAAAAATTCAAGAAGCCCCCACCTGGAACGGGCAGATCCAGATCGATAATGGACGATCGCCCAGCGTGGGCACCGATCGCCGCCGCGTCCAACTCAGCCAGTCCAACCTTCTAGGATTGGGTGACAGTCTCTTCGCCCATTATACCAACACCAACGGCAGCAATACGCTCGACCTCAGTTACACGCTGCCGCTCAGTCCCCACAATACAACCTTGAGCTTTAATTACGGCACCAGCAAAAGTCGCGTGATCGAGAAGCCTTTCGACGTTTTGGAGATTACCTCTCGATCTCAGTACGCTGAATTGACGCTGCGGCAGCCGTTCCTGCAAAGTCCGACTGCGGAAGGAGCGATCGGGCTGACAGTTTCCCATCAGGTCAGCCAAACCGAACTGGGACTCGACAACATCGGACCCTTTCCGCTCTCTCCGGGCGCAGATGACGAAGGTCGCACTCGCATCTCCGCCCTGCGGTTTTTCCAGGAATGGACGCAACGCAGTAGCCAACAGGTACTCGCCCTGCGTTCTCAATTTAGTGTGGGGGTCAATGCTTTCAACGCCACGATTAATGACACCGCTCCCGACAGTCGGTTTTTTGCCTGGCGAGGTCAGGCGCAATGGGTGCATTTGTTGGCCGACGACCCCGAAGCGCTGCTCTTGCTGCGTACCGATTTGCAATTGGCCGATCGCCCCCTGCTCACTGCCGAACAATTTGGGCTGGGTGGCTTTGAGAGCGTGCGGGGCTATCGTCAGGATGCCCTGCTCACCGATAATGGCATTTTTGCGTCTACCGAACTGCGGTTGCCCATCGTCCGCATCCCCAACTGGCGCAGTACCCTTTCCCTCGTGCCTTTTCTAGAAGTTGGGCATGGCTGGAACCGCGATCGGGTTGATCCTAGCCCCAACACTTTGCTGGCGACTGGGTTGGGATTACGTTGGCGGATTGGCGATCGCATTCTGGCCCGATTCGATTGGGGACTTCCCCTGATTTCAACGAAGGCTGAAAAACGCACGCTACAAGAAAACGGTTTTTACTTCTCACTCTTATGGAACCCTTTCTAAAGCCTCTTCTCAAATTCTGGCTAGCGTTTGCCCTGGCGTTGTTATTGACGCTGTGGTCAGGCACGTTGACTCAAACGGCGGCATCGACTCACATCTCCTCCAAGGCGCTCAACTCCGCGCCGCCCGAAACCTGGGTGCAGCAGGGCACAACTCTCTATGAAACGGGACAATACCAGGCAGCGGTAGCCGCTTGGAAACAGGCAGCCGAGGCCTATCAACAGCAGGGAGACAGACTCAACCAAGCCGTTGCCCTCAGTAATTTGGCATTGACCTATCACCAGTTGGGCGACTGGACAGCAGCCGATACCGCCATCAGCGCTAGTTTTCAGCGCTTGCCTTCAGACCAGCGATCGCCCACCTATGGTCAAATTCTGGATATTCGGGGTCAGCTTAGCTTTGACCGAGGGCATCTGCAAGCGGCGCTCACGGATTGGTCAACGGCGGCGGCAATTTATGAAAGGGTCAGCGATCGCGAAAGTTTAAACATCAACCAACTCAATCAAGCCCAGGCTCTGCAACTTTTGGGACTGTTGCCTCAAGCTGAACGGCTACTGCAAACGCTGCAAGCTAACCTGAATCAGCCGACGAATCCCTTGCTAAAAACCAGAACCCTGCGGAGTTTAGGGCAGGTTTATCAGAAGTTGGGCAAATTAGACGAGGCTCAGGCTCTCCTTACAGCCAGCCAACAAACGGCGCAACAGTTGTCTCCACCGCAATTAGCGCGAGAAATCGCCGCCACCTGGCTGAGTTTGGGCAATGTGCAACGAGCGATCGCTGAACGCGATCGAGAAACCGCCGCTGCCACGACCTACACCGAATTCACAGCTTGTCCAGTTTACCCGCCCCGCCGTTCGGCATCGACCGCCTACGAACAAGCAGAACTGGCCTTAACTCAGTATCAAAAAGCTGACCAGGGATTTGGAGATCCGACTTTAGACAATCCGAATCTCATCACTAAACTCCACAGCCAACTCAATCAATTGAGTCTGCTCCGAGAACTTCAGCGAGAATCAGAAGCCCTGAATCGATTGCCCACCATCACTGCGCAGCTAGCGCAAACGCCTCCCAATCGAGCCAGCGTGTTTGCTCGAATTAATTTAGCGCGATCGCTGATGTGCTTTACGACTGCCCCCTCTGATCAAACGATCGCCGCCCAGCTTGCGATCGCCATTCAACAAGCCCGACTCTTGAACGATCAACGCGCTGAATCTTACGCACTGGGCACCCTGGGACACTTATATGAACTGGAAGCAGAACGTCTACAGAAGTCCAAACAAACGACAGCCTCCCAACAGCAATGGTTCTACGCCCGTAAATTAACCGAAAAGGCGTTACTCATCGCGCAAGCGACGAATGCCTCAGAGATTACTTACCAATGGCAGTGGCAACTGGGTCGCATTTTGAAAGAACTACCGGGCGAAACAACTCGCCAGCAAGCCATCAACGTCTATTCAGAAGCGGTCAAAACCCTATCCGTCGTGCGGAGTGAATTGAGCGGCACAAATCCTAGTGTGCAGTTTTCCTTCCGCGATGATGCCGAACCCGTCTATCGAGAACTTGTTGATTTGCTGTTGAGTCCCCAAAACAGTGCGCTACCGGATGCAGCCGCTCTGAGTAAGGCGATCGCTGTGATTGATTCTTTGCAGGTAGCTGAACTAGAAAATTTCTTTCGCTGTGTCTTGTCGCAGCTTGTCCAGGTGGATCGAGTGGTCGAGCAGTCTGATCCCACTGCCGCCATCTTTTATCCGATTATGTTACCCGATCGACTCGAAGTGATTCTGCGCCTACCGGGACAATCAACCCCCATTCACTACAGCAGCCCCGTTGCTCGCAGTCAGGTAGAAAGGACCCTCCAGACGCTACGATCGGGGTTAGTGAATCCTCAAGCGGGATTTGATGAGTATGAACAATCCTCCCGACAAGTTTATGAGTGGCTGATTCGCCCGGCTGAGGCTGCTCTAAAAACCGCTCAGGCAAAAACGCTGGTGTTTATTTTGGATGGCTCTCTGCGGAATATTCCCATGTCTGCCCTATGGGATGGACAGCAGTTTTTAATTGAGCAATACGCGATTGCGATTACGCCAGGGTTTCAATTACTGGGGCCCAAACGATTAGAGCCGCAGCAGTTAAGAGCCTTGATCGCAGGATTAACTTCTCTCGAATCGGGCAAAGTCAGAGTTGCCGGACGCGACTATACCTTCAATCCTCTCAAAAATGTGCAGGCAGAAACCGCTAAAATCAAGGCGGTGTTGCCCAGTTCGATCGAGCTTCTGGGCGATCAATTTCAGTCCAACACCCTGCGCCAGCAGTTGTCTCGGTCTGCCTTTCCCATCCTCCACTTCTCCACCCACGGCAACTTTGGCGCCAATCCCCAGGAAACGTTCATCCTCACCGCAGCGAATCAATATCTAAGTTTGGACGACCTGCAAGGGTTGTTGCGGGCTAACCAAAATCGAACCGCAATCGAGCTGATTGTTTTTAGCGCTTGTGAAACAGCAAAAGGCGATCGTCATGCCGCTCTGGGAATGGCTGGCGCAGCGGTGCGATCGGGAGCCAGCAGTACACTAGCCACGCTCTGGGCTGTAGATGATGCCTCTACCACGGAGTTGATGGGGCAGTTTTATCAGAATTTGAAGACCGTGATTGAAAAACGCCAGGGCACGAAAGCTGCCGCACTCAGACAGTCCCAGTTGTCTTTGCTGAAGAGTGACAACTACAGCAGTCCTTACTATTGGTCACCCTTTATCCTGCTAGGAAATTGGCTTTAATCTGAGTTTGATGAGACTTTTTCCTTCGTTCTTTGCAGACTACAGCGCAGCGATTAACGTATCTGCGTAAACGTTAGGAGCAACCACAGGAGGATGTGAATAAACCTGATGACTCAGACGTAATAAAAGATGTCGGCTTCAGAGAACACCTGATGAGCAGTTCTTAAGCCCCCTGAGTTCAGCGTTTATTAACTAGGTGAATCCAATCATGACTAACATTACTCAGTCCGTTAGGCTTTCTGTTCAGTCCATTCAGCCTCGCAAACGGCAAGCTCTAGTTGCCCTACTCGTCTCCACCAGCACCATCTTGGGACTCCTGCCAGGAACCCTATCAGCGGGCAAAGCCGAAGTGATTGGTCAGGACAATCGCACAACCCCCGCCTACGACTGGCTGACTCGCCCAGGTCAACAACGGTCCGCCTTCGGTCAGCTAGAAATTAAGCAACAAGACAACAACTATAAAAGTTGTAGCTTTGTGGTCGTCGGTCGCAACATTGGGATGACTGCTGCCCACTGCGTCATGGATAAACAAGGAAAACCCGTTGCCCAAATCAAAGCCTATGCTGCACGGCATGGCAACTATCCCGGTACCTATACTCCGCGTTACAAGGCAATGGCCAACGTTGATTGGTTTGCTCGCGGGACTCAGGTTTATCCCAGTACGGTAGAAACCTTTGCTAAAGATTGGGCATTGATCCACTTCTCGACCAACATCGGTGATGTCACGGGTTGGGTTGGCAATGTGAACTATGGCAGTGGTGGTAGCCAACTGAATGGGCAAATGACCAACTATATCGGTTATCCCAGTGATTGGCCCAGTTCAACTCCAGCGATGCACGCAGGCTGTCGATTTACTCGGTTTTCTCAAAAGATGATTTTCCACGACTGTGATACTGCTCCCGGCACATCTGGGGCTGGTATGTACTACAAGCTGACCGACACCGACATTCGCACTCAAGCGGTGAATAACTCTCAGGGATGGCGCTTTACGGATGGTAGCCGCGCGAATGGAGCCGTCCCCCTGGATACCTTCATGCCCACTCTGAAGTACTACAGAGGGTATTAAGGAGTCATTTAGTAGGGTGTTGTGAGTCGTCGCGTTACGTCAAGGAATGTTAATCGCCCCAGTATTGCATTCTCTAATACACCCTACTTCTCATTGTTCCGCGATCGCCCTCCCATACATTCCACCTCGCTGTTTCGTCTAATTGCTCGTCCTAATATTTCTAACGGTGAATCATGTTGAAGAAACTCCTTCCATTAACGGTTGCTACCGTGACAGCGCTTTTTCCCATCAGTATCGCCCTGAGCCAGGATGATCCCCTCTGCTACATGGAACGTGGACAGCAAGGGACGATTGACCTCAGTCGCATTTGTGGAAAGACTTCTATGCCTCAGCCTCAACCTCAGACCCCACAAAATTCATCTCAAGGCAGTGACAGTGGTCAACCGCCTGCCCCGGCCCAACCCCTCGACCCCACTGTAGAACTGGTTCCCAATCAGCGAGTGGAACCCCCCGTCGTTCTCAGAAAAAACCCTTCGCCCTTATGGAACTTGCTGCCGGATCTGCCCCAGCAACCCGTGGAAAAGCCCGTTAAGTAGGGATTGATCGCTTCGGTTCCATATGCAAACCTTCTTGATCCCTTTTAATCCCTTTGTGTTGCCCCAGGAGAAAACTACAATGCAAGCTCTTTCCCGCCCAAGTTCTGTCTTTCAACGCCTCAAATGCCGCGAGATTTCCTCTGAGTCTGCCCTCCAACTCCTGGTCAATCCCCAGGGCTTAATCAATTTTGAGTTACTGGATGTAGAGGTTAATGAGCGCTTCTTTCGGCAACTCAGCGATCGTGCCCTGTTACCGCCTGTAGTTCCCCTGCTGCTCTGGCAAAATTGTTACTATCTGGGTTGTCCGGTGACGCTGGATGCTCAAGCTCTACAGCACCTGCGCGATCGCCTAAGCGCTGAAGTTTGTATCACCCCAATTCATCAAAAAAGCTATAGCGACTGGGTACGCATTCAAAATCTGAGTCCCGGACATCTCACCTTCGCCAATGCGATCGATCCGTTAACGGGTGCCGCCGAGCAGGAAGATATTACCCAAATCACCGAATTTCATCTAGCCCAGTCAGAAAGTCAGGTCGAGCGGATCAAAGCGATCATTAGCGGCGCACTGCGGAATCGCGCCAGTGATATTCATCTAGAACCGACCGCAGCAGGCTTGCGGGTGCGCTATCGAATCGATGGCATTCTGCGTCACATTACAACCTTGCCGCCTGAGGTGAGTCGCAAGGTGATTGTGTCTCTTAAAGTGATGTGTGAGATGGATATTTCAGAAAGCCGTCGCCCCCAGGATGGGCGGATTGGGGAAAAGTACTCCACGGCCCAGCAGCAGGAAGCGGGTCTGGATCTGCGGGTGAGCACGTTGCCCTGTATGAGCGGCAAAAAGGGAGAAGTCGGCGAGAAAGCTGTGTTGCGTCTACTCAGACAGGAAAATTCTTTTTCGACGATCGAGAACCTCGGCTTTTCTGAGGCGACGCGGGCCATTTATCAAAGTTGGTTAGAGCAGCCCCAGGGCATGGTGATTTTGACGGGGCCGACGGGTTCAGGGAAAACCAGCACGCTCTACACCAGTCTGAGAGCCGTCTCCCAAGAGTCTGTAAACATTGTCACGGTGGAAGATCCTGTAGAGTATCTGTTGCCAGAGATTACGCAAACCCAGGTCAATGAATTGGCGGGAATGACCTTTGCTGCCGGGTTACGGGCAATTCTGCGGCAAGATCCGGACATCATCATGCTGGGAGAGATTCGCGATCATGAAACTGCCGAAACTGCTGTGCGAGCCGCCTTAACCGGACACCTCGTGTTTACGACCCTGCACACCAATGATGCGATCGGAGCCATTCCCCGCCTCAAGGACATTGGCCCAGATCCAGGACTAATTAGTGATGCGTTGTTAGGTGTGATGGCACAGCGCCTAGTCCGTCGAGTCTGCCCTCATTGTGCCGAACCTCACTCCCCCAGCGAGGCTGATCTCCGACTCTTGGGACTGAAGCCAGAAACAGCCAATCTATCGGCTTGGCGACGAGGACGAGGCTGCTCTCAGTGTTTCCAGTCGGGGTACTTGGGACGAGAGGCGATTATTGAATTGCTCAACATTGATGATACGGTGCGTCATTTGATTCACGAGGGCACCACGCTACAGTTGCAGCAGTATCTTCAGGCGGGGCAGTTTTACTCATTCCGGCAGGCGGCGATCGAGAAAGTCACCACGGGAGTCACCACGATCGATGAAGTGCGGCGAGTCTTGCCTTACAGTGCTTTATCCCGAACAGAAGTCGCGCCGATCGCCCGTCCAACCGCCCTAGCAATTGCTTAACAACTGCTAATCGCCGATCGTTCTTGTAAACAATCTTGCTCCTGTTTCTTGACGCTAAAGTTCAGTGCTAGGGTAAAAAGCATTGAGAGAAAAGAGGCGATCGCAGATGTGGCGTAAACAGATCCTCTGCTTGAGTCGTTGGATGCTCGGTTGGATGGCGACTGCCCTACCCGCGACTGCCCAAATTGCTGGAGACGGCACTCTAGGAACTCAGGTGAATAAGGCGACGATCGCACCCTGTATTGGTATGTGCACTATCACGGGCGGGGTTGAACAAGGAACTAACCTGTTTCACAGCTTCCAAGAGTTCTCCATTCCCACGGGCGGGCAAGCCTGGTTCAACAATTCTCCTCAGATTCAAAACATCCTGACTCGTGTAACTGGAAACTCTATTTCCAACCTGGATGGACTGATTAAAACCAACGGCACCGCTAACTTTTTCTTCCTGAATCCCAACGGCATTGTGTTTGGTTCCAATGCTCAATTGCAAATTGGCGGCTCCTTTTTTGCCAGCACTGCCAGTAGTTTTAAGTTTGCGGATGGCAGCGAGTTTGGGGCGATCGCTGCTCAGACACCACCATTGCTCGCGGTTCACGTCACCCCCGGACTGCAAACGGGTAGCCTCGCCTCTGGAGCAACTATTATCAATCGGGGTAGCTTGACAACCGGACAAGACCTGACCCTGGACTCTAGTCAACTGGATCTGCAAGGGCGGCTCATCGCAGGTCGAGACTTAACCCTGAACGCCCAGAACACTGTGAAAGTTCGGGAGTCTACCGCGACGACACCCTTTGTTGCCCAGTCCGGTCGAGATTTGACCATTCAGGGAAATCAGGGCATTGATATTCTGGCGATGAATCCGCCTCAGTCTGTTTCTGGAGAGAGGGAAGTTGCCTTTCAAAGTGGGCGAAACCTCAGCCTGATCAGCAATGGTCTGATTTCAGGAGATGCCCACTTCAACACTAACGGAGAGTTTCAAATTCGCAGTCTGTCTGGGCAACTGGGCAAGTTCACTAGCCTCTATGACCCAATCATTAGCAGTAGTCGCAACGTTGATATTGCTGCTGCTTACACGGGTGCCTCTCTCTTGATCGAATCTCAAGGCAGTGTGAGAGTTCAAGGAGAGATTACGATCGCAAACCCAGACGTGCGATCGGCGTTTGTCGGATCTGATGCCATTTTACAAACAGAAGCTGGGTTAATCATTCGCTCAGGGCAACCAAATTTAGTCTACGGTGGGCTTCAAAATCCTTCTCCTGCCTACACATCAGCAACTGTTCCTCAGGGCATCACTCTGCTGGGTAATGTCGATACTGCGGGTGCCGTCATTTTGAATGCTGGAACTGGGAATGTAGAGATTCAAGGACTCACGACCAATGGCGGAAAAATTGAGATCACCAGTGCTGGAGCCATTACGACCAACAATCAGTCTCTTGATACCAGAAACTTTGAGCAGACCGGGGGAGACATCTTCCTCACCGCCAGGGTGGGCAGCATTTCTACCGGAGAGTTAGCCTCCTACTCATCGTCATTCCCTGAGAGTAACAGCGCCAATGGGGGAAAGATCGTTCTGTCCGCAACCAATGGCAATATTACAACTGGCAACTTGTATTCCTACTCGTTCGGATACTCTGATTTGTCCAGGGTTGATGGTAGCAGCGGTAATGGCGGAGATATCTCCCTTTCAGTGGTTAATGGAAATATTACGACAGGCTTTCTGACCAGTGCTGCGATCGCCCTCGCAAACTCGCGTTTTTCATCAGGCAATACCACCAGTGGAAATGGAGGTAACATCTCGCTCTCAGCCCTGAATGGCAATATCAAGACTGAGGCTTTAACAACAATTTCGGATTCTTCCTCTGTTTCCGTCTCTGCGTCGGCGGGCCGCAGCACCAGTAGAAATGGGGGCAGGATTGCAGTTAGAGCAGTCAATGGCATGATTACAACGGGTGATCTGGATGCGTTTTCTTCCTCTAGTTCATTATCAGGATCATTCTTCTCTGCTTTTCCCGGCATTAGTACGAGTGGCACTGGCGGAGAAATTTTTCTTGAAACCACCCATGGCAATATCACGACGGGGGGAATGCGATCGCGATCGTCTGCATTCAGCTTCTCCGGCAATAGCACGAGCGGCAATGGAGAAAAAATCTCGCTTTCAACCAGCAAGGGCAATATTACGACTAGCAAGATAGAGTCATATTCCTTATCCAGTAGCCTCTCAGAATCTCGCCTGTTTCCGAGTGACAGCACCAGTCGCAACGGCGGAAAGATATCACTTTCAACCGCTGATGGCAGTATTCAGACCGGTGATTTAAGCTCATTCACCTTTGCAAGCTCATTCCTGGGTCGTACCCTTGGTAGCAACGCAGGCGAGATCTCCTTGACTGCCGACAAAGGCAATTTAGAGGCTGGCACTCTGGGTTCTTATGCTGTCTCAGAGCGCGGACTTGTCGGAAATGGGGGAAATGTGACTCTAGCGGCAAAAAATCAGGTGGCAGGTTTGGAAATATTGACCCTTTCTTCTGGTGCAAGCGCCGGAAATTTTGACTTAAAGGGGTTGGGAGATTTGTCCGTGACAGATGCTCGAATCTTGACCAGTAAACAAGTCACCCTCAACACAGTCATCGGCGAAATTACAATTCCTGTGGGCGGACAAGGGCAATCTGGAAACGTTGCGGTGAGTAGTCTGGGCAATCTTACCTTTAACAACACCTCGATTGAGAGTGACACCAAAGGCAGTGATCCAGCAGGCAATGTCACTCTGACCAGTCCCGGTTTGATCACCTTCAAAAACAGCCAGATTATTAGTAATACCGTCAGTAGTGGACAAGCGGGCAGTATTGTAATGAATGCTGGTCAGGGCATTACCTTTAACGATAATAGTCAGCTATCCGCGACCACCAGCAGCGCCGGCAAAGCAGGCAACATTACCCTCAGTGCCCCACAGCTCATCCTGCAACAGGGCGCTCAAATTTCTACGACAGCCACGCCCACGGCGACAAACTCAGCAGGCGGTAGTATCTCCCTGAATGCGTCTGATATGTATCTGGCAGGAACCGTTGGTGTGTTTGCCGAAACCCAGGGTCAAACTCCAGCGGGAACCCTGCGGCTAAATCCCGATGCCGATCGCCCCGATCTCCGCGTTACTTTGACTCCCAACGCCAGAATTTCTGCGTCTACTTCCGGTAGCGGCAAGGGGGGTGACTTGATTCTCACAGCTCCTCGATCGCTAACCCTGATGGGTGCCGGAAAATTAGCTGTAGAAACCAGTGGCACAGGCAACGCTGGAAATATCCAGATTACGGCTCAACAAATTAACTTGACCGATAAAGTCAACTTGTCTGCTTCTACTTCTAGCAACGGAAAAGCAGGGGATATTCAGATCTCCGCCCAAACTTTAAACCTGAATCAGAGCGCCACGATCGCCACCAATACTGCTGGCATTGGGCAGGCAGGCAACATCACCCTGGATGTCACTGACCAATTTACCCTCGCTGGCAGTGAGACAGGTTTGTTTGCGACTACAACGCCGGGTTCTATCGGTAAGGGTGGCAACATCACGCTGGCTCCAAGAGCGGTACTGATTCAGAAGGGTGCCAGCATTGCTGTCAATAGCCAGGGCAGTGGAGTCGGAGGTAGCATTGGCATTCAGGCAGGGCGGTTGGAGTTGCGCGATCGCGGGTCGATTACGGCAGAAACTGCCAGCGCTCAGGGTGGCAACATCATGCTTGATGCGAGAGACTTGCTTCTATTGCGACAAAATAGCTTGATTTCTGCTACGGCGGGACTCGATCAAGCGATCGGCAGCGGCAAGGGCGGCAACATTATGGTGACCACCCCGTTGCTCGTCGCAGTTCCCCGTGAAAACAGTGATATTACTGCGAATGCTGCCAAAGGGAACGGCGGACAGGTAACGATTCAAGCGAATCTAATTGGCATTCAACCCCGGCCGCGATTAACTGAGTTCAGTGATATTACTGCGAGTTCTGACAGTGGGATTGAAGGGACGATCGCCATTAACACCCCAGACGTTGATCCCAATCGGGGGCTTGTCCAACTGTCGGTATCTCCCACCGATCCCTCCAGTCGGATTGATCAAAGCTGTGCCGCCAGTGCGCCCGCCGCGAGTCGATTCACCATGATTGGTCGAGGAGGGTTGCCCAGCCACCCAGACGAATTTCTGACTGCTAACAATACGCTGTCTCGCCTTGCCCAGATGCCAAAGGCTCGTGAACTCCAATCGCCTCAAAGCGCCATCCCGGCTCCAATCCGCGTGATTGTAGAAGCTCAAGGCGCAGTTTGGTTGCACAGTGGCAAAATTCGCTTCGCTGCTCAAGCGTCTGTCCCTCAGTCTTCTTCTATTGGGTTAAGCTGTCAGGCTCAATCAACTGTGCCGCAGTGATGGCCATTACGGGATTGTGCAACAGGGTACGATCGGCTGTTGTTGCAACTCCGGCAATCCCAGGGTTTGTAATAGCGTTTGCCAATCTTGCCGAACGGCTAGATCTCGGGTCTGAGCATCCGCTAACGTCGCGACTGCATCCAACCACAACCCTTCTCTAGCGTACACAGCCGCTTTTTCTCGCAGCGAATGCGTATTGCCCAGTTGTTTGATTAAGCGGGGGCTGGCTGGTCTTACAATCACCGTTCCGCGCAAATCTAAGCTTTTCTCTGAACCGCAGGTAATTTGAAATAACCATTGGTAAGGCTGGTTTTTTTCTAGCGACTTAGGAACCTTTACCTTGATAATTCCTGGGGTGCCTGCGATCGCCAGTTCTAGCGGTGCGGCCACATTGCGATTGTTGACTTGTAATCGAAACACTGCTTTTAACGAATCGTGAGGCGCTTCTGGAATCAAGAACAACAGCGTGGGTGAATCACTCACGGTCAAATCATCTCCGGTTTCAGGAACAATGGCGGTCAGTTCTCCCGGCAACGGAGACCCCAGACAACCCCCCTTTTTGGCACCCGGTTTTCGATGCTTAGGTCGTCCCAAACTGGCAAATTGAGCGCGGGCGATCGCGGGGTGACTCAGATCGGGCAGCAAAGCACCCATGCCTAAACTACTGATTGTCCATAGGATGGATGAGAGTAACTGAATTGACTTTAACGGTTTCATAACTTATAGTCCTGATTGTCGATTAGGAGGCTTCTCAAGCTTGAATCGCAATGAGTATACGATCAACGTCACCAATACGATAGAAATTGTTGCTGGAATAATCACAACCCAGATTGAAAATAGAAAACCCAGGAATGCAGAAATTCCTAATACCAGCAGTTCAGCAAATAGAGTGACCGATCTCCAGGGAGATGGAATAGACGCAGCCATTAAGCCAGCAATAATGCCCCACAAACCAATCCACAGCACTTCGCCCCAATCTGGCAAGGCTGAGAGTGTTTGCGGTTGGCGAAGCATCAGGTTGAATAATTGGCTGATCACCTGCGCGTGAATCTGAACTCCATAGACATTGCCCAAAGGAGTCGGATGCATATCCTCTTTGCCACTGGTGTAACCTATTAAAACGGCTCGATCAGAACGAATCAATTGCCGTAAATCCTGGTCATTGCCCTCCAGAAGGGCTGTAATCGAGATCTTCTGCACCAGCGATTCGACCTTGTGATAGTCAATCATCAGTTGCACCCCAGCCATGTCATCGGGCGATCGCTGGTAGCCTCCTAAAGTCTCAGAAATCGGCGGAATCAGAGCAGTTTGGGCAGTTTTTCCTGGCTTGGATAACGTTAGAAGTAACCCTTTTTCTGGTTGATAAGTCGCCTGAATGTTGGGATGAAAGTAATGTTGAACGATTTGAAACGCCAGCGAGGATTGAGTTTTGCAGGCAGAACCATCTCGTTGATCCATTGCGATCGCATAGCGCCGCACCACCCCATCCGGATCAGGCAAGAGACCATCGGCATAGCTCAACTGTTCGGGTGATAATTGAGGGGGGGGGGCTTTGGCTAATTCGGGATTAATTGTGCCGTCTACTTCCCCAACCTGGCAAATGGCAATGATACTTTTGTTTTGTTGCAAGTACTTGACTAACTCCTGCCAGCCTTTCTGAGTTGGGCTATTGCGAAAAATATCTAAACCAATTACGCGCGGCTGATATTTCTCGATTTTTTTCAAAATGTCATGTACAGTGCGATCGCTCAAGGGATCTCCATAGGCCTTCACATCCTGATCATCGGCAACAATCATTAGCAGTCTTGGTTCGACGGTTCCGCTGGGCTGCACCTGCCTGATCCGGTCATAGACCCAAAGTTCTGGAATTTCCCACCCTCCCAGCCATCGCACCCCGACTACCAGAGTAGTCACTGCCAGAGCGATCGCGAAAACTCCCCGTAAGCTTAACTGTCTCCGACTTTTGGCTAAAACAGTTGAATTCTTGACCTCTGATGGCGATCGCTCACCACCCGCAATCGGGATTGAACTCCCTCCTAATTGCTGCCAGGTGAGCGGTGCCATCGCTGGATTTTGAAACAAAACAGGTAGCCAACTTGCACAGAGAAATTCGCCTTCCATGCCTTGTAGCCATTCTCGTGCCTGACGAACGGATGCAGGCAGAGATTCACCGGTTGAGAAGGTGGCTAAAAACTCTTTGAGAAACGACTGCGCGACCCGATCAGGCACAGGTTCTCGCATTACAATCAGTTGTGGAATGTGTAACTGTTCTAACGCATAAGCTAATCCTAATCCATCACAAGAATTAAAGATTGCCAGTTGTAATCCCTGCCCGATCGCTCGACGCAGCGCATATTTCAGTTCTTCTAAGGTTAAACCTTCCTCCGGATTCAGGTTGATACGTCCCTGGTGATCTTCGGTACAGCTATGTCCAGCAAAAAACAAAATATCCCAGGGCTGTGACCAGAGATTCTCATAGGTTATCTGCCTTGAAGGTTCCACCAGAAAAGTGACCTCAGCCTGGGGCAATGCTTCGAGTAATCGACGATCGGTCTCGATATCAATGCCGCGTCGATCGCCCAGAATCGCCAGAATTCGCACTCGATTGATTGTCTTGACCAGGCTCTGAATTTGCTCTGGAGGGCTACTGATTACCAACTCTGCGTGGGGATAGCGTTCAATAAAATCCCAGCTATGCCAGGGAAGCCGGTGTAACCGCTGATCGCGGGTGCGAAGTAGCACTTCAATGGACTCATGCGTGGCTAAGGTTTCTCGTAAACGTTGCTCAATTACCTGAAACGTCGGCATGGCTAACCAACTCTGCAGCGATTTCTGCAACTGCTTTGCCCGATTTCGACAATCTTCTCGTTGAGCGATCGTGCCCAGTCTGACTTCTACTTTTTCGAGAGCAATGCGAGTGTTCCCAGAATTTTGTCGATAGCAGTGTTGCCAGCTTTCTAAATGGTCGATCAAAATCAGCGCCGATGGCAGCGATCCGCTTGCTTCTGTGAAGGCAGGAAAATTGCGATCGCTAATCTCCAGAGTCACCTCAAACCCCTGTTCTAAATTGCCCTCCAACCGCAACACTGCCCGCTTACTCATACGGTAAACCTCTCAGTGATGGTTTCCTGGTTACAAGTAATTTCAATCAGGAACCGTTCCTGATAATTGGCTCGAAACTGAAGTTGAATCGTTTCCGTTATCGTCGCACTCGCTTGGCCAATCACCCTGTTTTCTACCGTGAGCAATTTCACTTCGGTAGCACCAGGCAGAGACCCAGTTCCCTCAGTGGGACGAACTTGCAACTCAATCCTGACTTCTGTGTCACCGATCGCGGCAAGACTAATCATCAGACCCAGTTGCCCTTCACCAAACCTCAAATGTTTCACACGGCAGACCTGATTCTCCTGGCTCGCTGCACTCCGCATTGCGGCCGCCACAGGTGGAGAGGCAAACCAATCTGTTGCCGATTGCCACCCAGCTTCAAACTGTCCTTGTAGCCAATTGCTTAGGCGGGTTGCTAGAGGTGCAGGGTTCCCCGTTTGGCGCTGTTGAAAAAGTCTCCGTCGCCAAGCCGGATTGTCTAGCAGTGCCCCCCACATCGAAAAAGGTACTTCCAGTCGCGGCATTAACTCATTTGCGGTGCCCAATCGCTGAATTAACTGATCGGCCTGTGGTGTAGAGAGCGTAGCCAGGGGCATCAGCACAGTTTTGACCTGGTCAGCCGTGTAGTGAGCATAAGAGAGCCAGAGTGCATTGAGATCAGTGGTTAAGCGATCGGTCTCTAGACAATACGTGCGATCGCTCGAGTCATAGTATCCCCGTTCTTTTAATTGCCGATGGGTGACATAGCCTGCGATCCGAATCACCGCTTGGTCTGAGTCCACCTGAACCGCCAGATAATAATCGGCCACCCAACTGGGAATATCGACCCACTCTTGAGGAACGACTAATTCGGAATGGTCGATCGCGTCTGTCGGAATTAGCGCTAGTCGCACATTGTCCACGCCGATCAGCGATCCATTCACCCCATCCCAAAGTTGAGGGAGATCGCCGCGCATCTCGCTGTGAGCATCCGGCAAGTAATCATGGCGCAACTCCTGTAGACAGGTTTCTAGACAGAGTTGATTAAGATAGGCATTCCATTGCCCCCAGAGAGTGGGGAGCGATCGACTCTGTTGCCAAGCCAACGCCTGCATCGCCGGGTCAATCTCCAGGTGCCAATCGGTTGGCTCAGTATAAGGGGTAAAAGCCATAATGTAGAAGACCTCTTCAGGGACGGGGATGGGCAGGAGTGTTGGCATATTGGACGATTAACCACTCTTTTAACATCAGAGTGATATCTGTTAATTCGTCTGGAGTTGAAAATTTATTCAACTGCTCCTGACTCCACTGAATCAAGGCGGATAGCAAGCATTCCTCAGCTTTTTTAAGCCGCCGCGAAACCGTTGGCTGGCTGGTTCGGAAATGAGCTGCTAATGCTTGTTGTGACAATCCTTGCTGATAAAAGAGGATTAAAAGTTCCTGAGAGGAGGCATCAAGCTGTTCAAGGGCTTGTTGAAGAACCGTTTGAAGATGCGATCTTTGAATAAGTCTTTGGTCGGTTTCCTCCTGTTGAATGGCCACATCCAGTAAAGATAAAGCTGTAGGATCGGTCAAATCATCTTGCAGCTCGCTCGTGTCTTGCCCTGATTTCGCCTGGTTGAGAGAGTCGATCGCGGGATAAAGATAAGCCCGAATCCAGCGTGCTAATTTCGCTAGACGAGTGGTCATCTGGTCGGCTGTCCAATCTAATCCGCCGATCGCTTGTCCATGCCGTTTATTATTGTACAACTCGGTAATTGCGACCCACAGTTGTGCACCTGGCTGCGCCGATCGCTCTCCTCCACTAGTTTGATTAAGCACAGGTTGATTGGGTACATAAAGAGTCCCAAAACAAACCCAGGCGAATCGCAATTCCTCAATTTCTGGGGGGGTGAGTCCAACCTGTTGCATCGCTTCAACCACACGTTTTTTACTCACTTTGCGTAACAATGCCCATTCACTGCAAATATCAGCGGACTGCCGTTGCCGTAGATTATCTTTGAGAACATTGGTGAGTAAGAGCGTCGCGAATGACTTGAGATTGTTTCCGCGATCGACATTAAACCCCTTCAGCACTCTGGGAACTTCGGCACTTGCAATCTGCAAGTAGTCCGCCAACGTGTATTCAGTTTTGTTAAACTGTCGCCAGATTTTCTGCGCCACCCAATAACAAGGTTCTTGAAGATAAGCCGTTAAATGCAGCGCCGCCAGCCCCTGGTTCTGATTCTGCCAGTTTTTATACCAGTAGAGTGACCAGACCTTCTCAGAGTCGGTGGCTCCCTGCTCCAACAAGCACCGTTGCATACTCCGTCGCAATTTTGGGTCAGAAATCCATTGGCAGAAGTGATCGACCTCTACCTGTCCAAAGGTCGAAAACAAGTCTAAAATTTGTTCACGAGGACGCATAAAACAGTCGCTACCCTTTTAAGAGGATGGTTAAGCAATGCTGTTATATCAATTAAAGCAACACTTCGGACAATTTTAGGCGGCGATCGTGCCGTAATCACAAAGGGTTGAGTCGTTGGGATAGGATTTAATCACCCTCGGCTCCAAGTCTAACCATACTCGTACCTGTGATGGACACTTTTTAGCTCACCGCAACGTCAAAATCGCGGCTCGTCTTTGCTGGGGCGTAACCTCCAGGTATCGGGATAGTTCATTCAGCGACTCATGCCCCGTGATTGAGGCGATCGTCTTAATGGGGATGCCTTTTCCGTGTAGCGAGGTCGCCAGCGATCGCCGAAAGCTATGCGTCCCCACACCCCGCAACTCTAGAGCCTCGCAGACCTCTTTGAGTTCTTTTGCCAATCCCTGACGGCTGAGGTAACCCGCTTGGCGAGACGACGGAAAAAGATAACCCTTCGAGGGCAACTCAGCATTAGAAAGAATAACCACCAACTCTGGGTGCATCTCGATCTCACGGGTGCGTCCGGTTTTGGTGTGGGTCAGCGTGATCACCTGCTCATTGAGATTCAGGTTCTCCACTCTCAGTTGTAGGGCTTCCCCCATGCGGCACCCAGTGAAGGCTGCGATCGCCACCGCAAAGCAATAAGGCTTTTTGCACAGGTGGATCACTGCGTCGATTTGGTCATTCGTCAAGATGGCGGCTTGACCTTTTCCGTTCACTTTGGGCACGATCGGTTCCTCACTCCTCCTTTTTCAGTTTAGTTGTCGTTGCAAGGATAACGTCAATAGGAGAATGCTGGTTTGAGGGTGCGTCTTTTGGTCTCATAACAAATAATCACCTTGTTGAGAATTGACTGCCCTTATTGACAAACTTCTCTTACTGAGTGCCCAAACTATTTTAGGGAAACGGTTGATAGATAAATCTAAAAGGGTTCTTAATGCAGCTAGTCAACGAAAAGTTTGTGTACTAACTATCATTGACCTTAGCCAGTGCGATTTGATGAGACTTAGGATGAAGGCTCAGTCAATGGGTCGAACGTGCCTCTAGTCCTACTTAAATTAATCGAGGTAACTTATCTAGTCCACTCAAAGCCGCATTGTTCCGTAGTTTTATCGGTTCGTGTCTGCCTAACCCGATGACTTTCGATTACCTTATCAATCTACGACCAGATAAAAACTTTGAAAAGCCTATTCTGTCGTGACTGATAAGTAAAACGAAAGTGAGGTGTTTTTGAGGGTAAATTCTGGGGCTACTAATTCAAGCCGGGACAGTAGATCCCTCAAAGCTTAAAAGCTTCGTTCAATCTGTCCCGCTTTATGTGGCTAGCCCACCCACTTACCCGTTCCCGAAGATTAAACGTCGAAACGATAGCGGACTGCGCCTGTCTTCGGGTCATTGGTTACTTCAGCATAGTCCAATTGCTGCGCCTCTTTAAGCAACGCTTTGAGTGCAGCGGGTTCCGGTTCAGTATGCAGGGCTGCTTGAGCCAGTGACAAGGTGCCACCATGAGCCTTCGCTGCCTTTAAGAGCCTCTGCATGGGTGGGCTCTTGGGCACGCTCACCGTCACGGCTTGCCCATTAGGGTTACCAAGGTAGCGTCCGCTCAAAGCCCGGTTGCGATCACTGACCATGCCCGGTATCAGCACTAGGTCGATGACTTGCCCAAAGCCAAACAGACCAAAGGTGAAGAGGTAGAGTAACCCTGAGCCAATCTTGCCTGTGTAGAACCGTTGCCCGCCACAGAAGCCAAAAAGACAGGTACACCAAAGCAGGTAAGCGACTCCACTATCGACTTGAGGCGGCATGATTGTGACCTTTTGAGTGTAGGTTTTACTTTAACTTCCTGCTCTAAACCGGCTGTTCCGCACGACCTTTACGGTTCTACACAAGTTAACCTGACTTGAGGATTGTGCTGAGATAGGGAGCCCAAACTGTCTGAATCTCGGTACAAGATCAGGAAAGGGTCAGAGACCGGCTCATGCAATTTGGTGCCACAACAAGGTTTCAAGGCGTTTGAGTCAAGCGTTCAGAGATCAAGAACTAGATAATTGGGGTTCTTTGCATAACCCCCCGGAAAGATATATTCCACATTGAAACGATTAAGTTCTATTGTGATTCTTGGCAAGCTAATTGCTTGTCCAAGGCTTTGGTGTCAAGGTTCCTGTAGATCGAGATGAAATCAAAGAGCGCCATAACGTCATGGTAGGTCCTTCTGCTTGGGATGGGCTAGATAGGATTGCCAAGCATTAGGCTATAAATCTCGCTCAGACTTAATTGAGGCTGTGGGACGTGAGGAAGTCGAATTGAGCAAGAAGATCAAGCTTGATGAGTGACGCTACAGAAATACTGAATTATCTTGCCTTTTCAGACTTTGATGAGGCAGTTGAAATTACCCGTGAATTTGAATCCCTGCCTAGTCGCCCCGGCATCTACGCGGTTCGTCATCGTTCCTATGGGGTTTTGTATATTGGGAAAACGAATAATCTCGCAATCCGGTTCAACGGAGGTCATAAAGCCTTTCTTTGGGCTTGGCTCGATTTTTACAACCCTGCGGATGTGCGGATCATTTTTCAAGTTCTAGGTCGGTGGGGAAACCCAGCGTTATTATCAGAGCTAGAGGGGATGCTTCTGAGAGCTACAGAACCACCCTATAACGCTCAAATTCCAATGGAGTAACGCATGCAAACAACCTCCAATCAGTATGAGCAGCTATCTCCGGTAGCGGGGCAGGTCATTTTAGAACAGCTACCAGAGCGAATTAGAGCGGCAATTATCGCTCGTGCTGCTGAAATTAACTACCCCGTTGAGGCGATCGTGGAAATGGCGATCACAGGATACCTCGATCCCAACGCGATCGGGTTTGCTGACTGTAAACCGGGACGAAAAGCTTGACAGAACATCTTACTCCCGAAGCTGCTCAAGCCCTGATGCATACCCTTCCAGAGAAAATCAGATTAGGGCTGATGACTTGTGCTGCTCAACTTGGCTACCCCATTGAAGCTGTAATCGAGATGGCGATCTCAGGCTATCTCGATGAGGACTCAACAAGCTTTGTCGGGTGTAATCCAGTAGGAATTAATTTTGGTAGACCAGATATTAGACAAAGCGCTTAATAAACAATTCGCTAGAGAGACTAAATACAAGCCGCAATCCATCACGATCGTGGCTTTTTTGATGAGACATTCACGATCAGGTTTTCACTCACCCTATCCAAATCGCTGCATCATCGACTTCGCCCGTTTCTGGTTAGCGATCTGCTGCCTATGTTCATTCTTCCCCTTTGCCTTAATTAGAATTGCCTGTAGTGCTTCTAGATTCGCTTCACAGTGTTCAAACATCGCCTCAATCAGAACCTCACGGCAGATGTCGTTCTCACGGCAAAAATCTTGCAACCGATCGCCTATTCCCTGCTCTAACCTGAGCGTGGTTTGTTTTGTCTGTAAAGGCTGCGCGATGTCTTGACTCTTCAGCTTCTGAATCTCGACTCTGGATGATTCCTGAAAACCTAGACTACTAGATATCGAGATATCTTGACTTGTGGATGTAGAAGGTTTCAACGAAGCATCTCGACTAGGAACAGATGGACGACTTCTGTTCTTCAACCGTTCTAGCGCATCACTCATAGCTGCATAGCCCAATAAATTAGTCAGGCGAAATGGGTGTAGTTAGACTTCCAGATATCTGAATATCTAGAAGTCTAGAATAGCAGAAACAGTGTGGATTAGAAGCAGTGCATCGCTCAAATGTTCTAGGGGATGCTTACAAACTCAAAGCTTCAATGATTTTCTCGAATGGATGCTGTAGGTTGCTCTCTCCCAATTCAGAGAGCAACCTACCTTGACGAATCGCTTTTTTAAACTGCTCTGACTCCAAGATTGATGGAAGAATCGGGATATCCCCAGCAAACTCTCTCATCGCCTCGATATTTTGCCGTCCTTCTAGCGTTTGGTTTTTACCCACCCAGCGATCTCGAAAGGGCACAATGCCTAAAACCTTTCCAGTAAAAGCCATCAAGTTCTCCTGCTCTCTCAAAAAATCCAGCGTATCGATTAAGCTGTTCATTCCTTTTACGTTGGCTTCAACTGGAATGAGAACAGAATCAGACGCACCGACTGAGGTTAGGCAGAGCTGAGAGCGGGATGGTTGAACATCAATGAGAACGTAATCAAAAATGTCCGCCACCGCCTTAAGCCGCAGTTTGAGAATAAATGCGCCCGTTCCACTGCTGCTGAGAAAATCGGAGACTTTAAAGAGCCCACGATCAGCAGGAATGAGAAACAGATTCTCGTAGCTAGTCGAGTAGATGCCGTCTTCAGTTTTGACTTGTCCAGCCAACACCTCGAATAAGCTCGGCTGGTTAGGTTGAACTTCGTGGTTGAGGTAAAACGTGAGGTTAGCTTGAGGGTCAGAGTCGATCGCCAATACCTTCTTCCCTTGTTGAGCCAGCAGGAGGGCTGTGAAGAAAATGGTGGTCGTCTTTCCCTGTCCGCCTGAAAGCGAGATACAGGAGCAAGTTTGCATGAGGGGTATCTCAATTCAATACGCAAAGGATAAAAGGCTAAGCACAAAGTGTCCAGAAGTATAGGTATCTTGATATCGAGATACCTAGATACTTTTAGTACGGCAGCTTTGCTTGCTCCTTTTTGGCTAGAGGATGAGCCTTCAAAGTCCTTGTAGGGATTGCGACAGGATAGGGGTTTGAGGAGCAACGGATGTTGTTGGCACTTGGTAACACCTTGGTTACTTTTCCCCCCTGTTGTCCGAAGGGTGTCGCTGGCGATCGCTGCCGGGAGTGATTTCTGCTTTGAAGTCGTTCTAATCAGCGCGTATGGGGTGGTTCGCAACGAGTGTCGTAGTGGAGTGTGAAAACACTGCCATAGACATTGTGATTGACTCCGCCCACCCCGAAGGCGGTTGCAACGCCGTCGCCCAAGCAGTATTCATCGTCGTAAATCGTTTCATTTTGGGTCGGTGTTGAGCTGAGAAGCTGCCAAATTGGAGGGCGATAGCCGAAGATATATTCATACAGGCGGAAGGCTGCGGCGCGATCGAAAGCAAAGCCATTTGGGTCGGAACCTCCGGTAATGCCGACGCTAATTTGTTGCGATCGATTCTCCACAAACGTAATCGCAAATCGATTAATTTGATTATTCGGAAAAACTCGCCGCAGTCCCGCAGGTGAGTAAGTGTAAGTCACGCGAGTGACACCATTTTCGGTGAGAGTAAGGCGCGTCCAGTAGCGGCCAAAATAGCGCTCGATCGTTTGTGGTGATTGATTCAAGACGTAGCGACCAGCAGCTTGCGATCGAGCGGTCACGCTTAGCATTAACCCAGTGGCGATCGCACCCAGTAGGAACCGCTGCAAGATTTTCATGTTGGTAGACGGAAATGCTGAAAGATAACTCAATGCAGAAAAAAGGGGACAGAATCGAATATCCTGTCTCCAACAAACAAAAAATAACGTCTGATGTTATCGTCATTTTTCACACTTGTCAGTGTACACGACTGCAAGCGTTGTGTAGAGAACTACCACGACTTGCATTATCAACATGGATTAGAAAGAGCAGTGAGCATTGCATTTCGGTTTGATACGCCTACTGAGCGAACTGCGAGGCAGAATTCGGGGGGAAAGTAACCAAGGTGTTACCAAGTGCCAAATAGATAACTTTGCCTAAAACAGAACTAAGTAGTGTCTTGGTAACACGCCTCAACCCTCAGCAGGTAATTCCTCGATTGACTCAACAATTTCTTGAAATGTCATCATAAAATCTCCAACTCAAAACCCACCTTCGCTAACTGGATCTTAATCTCCCGATCCAGCTCGGCGGCTTCCTGCATCTGCGCTGCAAACTCTGCCGTCAACGCCCCCATCGTCTCCTCAAACGTAACCTCCAACTCCACCTCATCAGGAATCCCCACATAGCGCCCCGGTGTTAAGACAAAGCCGTGCTTCTCAATCTCCGCCAGCGTTGCCGACTTGCAGAACCCTTTGATGTCCTCATAGCTGCCGCTATCCCGCTTCCATTCGTGATAAGTCCCGGCAATCTTCTGGATGGACCAGCGGGGGCATTTAAACAGAAACCTACGGTTTTGGTTGGAGATATTACCCCATAGGGCTTTCACCTCTCGTGAAGGCGACCGCTAGAAAAACGTTCGTTTTCTTTGTTCTAAGCTTTTTGCCCATATTGGACTTTGAGCGGCGCAAGAAAACTCATCCAGAAATCAAAATCAAGTTAAGTGGTCTGCTGCAAGTTTCTTGACAGGTCAAAACCGTAGGTTTTTTCGCAAATGCCCCCGCTTGTCCTTGCTGTGAATCCACATTCTTCAAACTTACTTTTGTAATAGGATTCTGGCTCATCGAATCCGTTCGCTTTAGAGCGAGCGATCATGCCCTTGTCTAGGTAGGCTGCAAGCATGGCGTTACTCGTCGGACAGCATTGAACGTTACCCTCAACTCCATCGAATAGGTCGTTATCGTTCTGGCAGAAATAGGGGACGGGCAGTAGCTTTAAGGTCATGTTGGCTCCTCCAGGTTAATGTCTAGCAGCAATAGGGAATTGGATTAGATTAAACCGGACGGTTCCCGCCCGGCTGATTGAACTCAATTCCTAGGTTGGCTCAATCCGATGTAGCGATAATAAGTTGGACGACTGATGCCTAGATGGGGTTCTTTGCACAACCCCTCAAAAAGGTATAGTCCACTTTGAGATGTGTGAGTCTTACGTCAAGAAAGCATTAGTCTTTGTCTCTGATTTAAGCAGATGCTGCATGGTCTAGAAACGCTACATCAGACATTCCAGCGTTTCATAAAGTCTTAGACTTTGTGAGAAAGGCAATTTGAGACATGAATTGAGACACAGCGATCGTGATGTCTCGAAAGGTATGCTTTCTGAGACAGTCCTGGGTGGAAAGAGTCTTGACGCCGTGAGCACTGTGCAGACAAGCAAGGGTGCAGCGAATCGCTAGAAGCCTGGCATAAGAGTTGTTTAACCGCAATTAGCTTGCTGAAATTCACGCTAAGACTCACACATCTCAAAGTGGACTATACCTTTTTGAGGGGGTGTGCAAAGAACCCCACTAAAGATTTCAGCGGATTTCATTTTTCTCTGGTCGATTCGTCAACGTATCGTATGTCGGCTCAACCCCTTTACGCCTCTTTCTTGTCTCAGACCTGAGGTTGCAGCTTTTGCAGCAGATCCGTCACCTGCTGGTGTTGTTTGTCCTGTCCCATTGTCTGATAAAGCTGGGCAGCCTGCTCCAAATCCGCGATCGCATCTGCTTTATTTCCTAAGTGAGCATGACAATATCCCCGCCCATGATAGGCACGGGGATGAGCGAAACCAGCGTCAAGCACTTGATCAAATCGTTGCAGGGCGGAACGATACTCTTTTGCCTGGACGTACTCAATTCCTTGCTTCAGGTAGGTGTCGAGCAAATCGGCAGGTAAAGCCCCTGGGACGTTACCTGCCTCGACGGTTGGCGTTGCCTTTTCAAGTTGAGATGGCTCCTCTGTCTGAAGTTCCCAGACATACTTGCGGCAAGTTTCACAGGCTGCTTCGGCTATCCGAATCATTTCCGGATCGCGAAATACCTCGCTGGGGGTGTCGAAAACAGGATGGCAGTGCAACCGTTCGCAGCACACCTCTAACCATGCCTGCCAAGTTCCCCGCCATAGCTGAATCGTTCCGTCCACCCTGCCGGAGACAATTGTCTGACCATCGGGAAAAAAGGCGACCGAACTGACATAGGATTTATGCTCGAAGGGTTGCCCAATTGCGTTGCCTTGCAAATCCCACAGCCGAATCGTCTTGTCTATACTGCCGGAGACAATCGTCTGACCATCCGGGAAAAAGGCGACCGAACTGATAGAGAATTCATGCCCCACGAAGGGTTGCCCAATCGCATTACCCTGCAAATCCCAGAGCCGAATCGTCTCGTCTGCACTGCCGGAGACAATCGTCTGACCATCCGGGAAAAAGGCGACCGAACTGATAGAGAATTCATGCCCCACGAAGGGTGGTTGTGTCGCAAATATTTTTAGTGACAAAC
>Ga0209100_1000618_pt1 | contig 29270 bp, 22 predicted proteins | sample lystaG_FD_185480 | JGI IMG/M metagenome (GOLD analysis project Ga0209100, IMG submission 185480) | Glacier valley bacterial and archeal communities from Borup Fiord, Nunavut, Canada, to study Microbial Dark Matter (Phase II) -... | ecosystem: Environmental > Aquatic > Freshwater > Ice > Glacier ... | reverse complement strand
AGCCATGGCAAGCTACGCCATAAACGTCCACACGGATTTCCATTCTTCCTCTGTGTCCTCTGTAGATGTTTCCATTAGTAGGTTCTGTCGAAACAACAAATTCAGGTCTGATTTTGTCTTCATTGATGATGTACTGCCAGCAAAGTCCGTCACAGTCTTCTTCCTGTACTGAACCTACAACAAGCACCTTGTATTCATCTGAAAGCATGTTTAGGTCTTTCATGATCTTTGCGCCGTAAACAGCACTTACTGTTCCGCCAAGCTGATCAGAACCACCTCTTCCCCATATATTGACATCATCTTCTTTTCCTTCGAATGGATCGAAATCCCAGTCAGCTCTGTTGCCTATGCCAACACAATCGATGTGTCCGTCAAAAGCAATCAGGGTCTTTCCTGTTCCCATGTAACCTAGGATGTTTCCCATATCATCAACAAAAGTCTCGTTGAATCCAACTTTCTCCATTTCTTCCTTGATTCTATAAACCTTATCCTTTTCAAAGCAGGATTCTCCCTGAAGCTTGATGAGGTCTCTAAGGAACTTGGTCATGTCGCTTCTATAGCCCTCTGCTGCTGCTTTGATTTTTTCATAATCTATAATTGTTTTTTCCATTTTAAAAACTCCTTCACCTGAATAATTTTACAATCGCTCTATTCCAAGCTTTATTTCGCTACTCTTTCCGTGCCTTTAGCAAGAAGTGCCTTCAATGTTTCTGTTGGGTTCTCGCTCTTCTGCAGGAAGATCATTGCAGCGATGATATATGGCTTGAATCCAGCTTCTTTGTATAGTGGAATTCTGTATCTGTCGAATACGGAAGCTTCAACTTCACCTTCATCACAGCTGACGCCAGAGATGTCTGCAGGCAGGCAATGCATGTAGAGAGCCTTTCCATCCTTGGTTGTCTTCATCAGTTCTTCTGTGCAGGTCCAATCCTTATGCTGTGCATTCTGAGCCAAAAGTTCTTTTTCAAGAACCTTGATTTCGTCCATCTTGCCTTCTCCATAAAGCTCAGTTCTCTTTTCCATTGCGCTGAATGGTGCCCAGCTCTTAGGATATACGATATCAGCATCCTTGAATGCTTCTGCCATGCTGTTTGTCTTGGTGAACTTTCCGCCGTATGCTTCTGCATTCTTCTGTGCGATTTCTTCCACTTCACTCATAACTTCATATCCTTCTGGATGAGCCAATGAAACTTCCATTCCAAATCTTGTCATAAGTCCGATGATTCCCTGTGGAACTGAAAGTGGCTTGCCATAGGATGGTGAATATGCCCAGCTCATGGCGATCTTCTTTCCCTTAAGGTTCTCTACTCCGCCAAATTCATGGATGATATGAAGCATATCTGCCATAGCCTGAGTTGGATGGTCAATATCACACTGAAGGTTTACAAGTGTTGGCCTCTGTTCCAGAACGCCATCTTCGTGACCTTCCTTCACATAGTCTGAAACACTCTTCATGTAGGTATAGCCCTTGCCGATATACATGTCATCTCTTATTCCGATGACGTCAGCCATGAAGGAAATCATGTTTGCAGTTTCTCTTACAGTTTCGCCATGGGCAATCTGTGACTTTCCTTCATCAAGGTCCTGTACTTCAAGTCCAAGAAGGTTACATGCTGAAGCAAAGGAGAATCTTGTTCTTGTGGAGTTGTCTCTGAAAAGTGAAATTCCTAGTCCTGAATCAAATATCTTTGTGGAGATATTGTTCTCTCTAAGATTTCTTAAGGCATCCGCTACAGTGAAGATTGCTTCCAATTCGTCCTGTGATTTGTCCCATGTATGGAAAAAGTCATCCTGATACAGATTCTTGCTATCCAAATTTTCTAGTTTCCCTAATAATTCGTTTATTTTTTCCATTTTTTAACCTCTTTCAATTCTATTTTTTATTTTTTTGCTTATTTTCATATGACTTGTGGTTATGATTCGCTGTTTTCTCCGAGCCAGACGATTCTTCGGTATTTGTCAGGATCTGTGTCCCCTTCGGTTGAGAAGAGAAGGATCTTGGCATTTTCATCAAGTTTCAGCTGTTCTCTAAAACTGCGATATTTTTCATCTGTAAGGATTCGATAAACCGCACCCATGGTTACAGCACCTGATTCTCCAGAAACAACCTTTGTATCATCACTTAGCGGATTTCCAAGTATTCTCATTCCGTCTGCCGCAATGTAGTCTGGGCAGGAAAGGAATCCTGTTGAGTAGTTCTTGATAATCTCAAATCCCAGAATATTTGGTTCTCCGCAAGCGAGGCCCGCCATGATTGTCTGCATGTCTCCGCCTACATTAGACATCTTTCCTTCCTTTGCAGAAAGGTAATAACAGGCAGCATTGTCTGGTTCAACAACAACAGTTACAGGAACATTGTCCTGATGTTCCATTGCAAAGAACCCCTGTACAGCTCCTGCAAGCGATCCAACGCCTGCCTGAATGAAGATATGGGTAGGTCTTTCAACGCCTAAATTCTTAAGCTGTTCATTTGCTTCAAGTGCCATGGTCGCATATCCCTGCATGATCCATGTCGGAATATCCTGATAGCCTTCCCATGCGGTATCCTGAATCACGACGCCATTATGCTCCTCAGCATATTTGGCTGCAAGCCTTACGGCCTCATCGTAATTCATATCTTCAATGGATGCCTTAGCCCCTTCAGCCTGTATTTTTTGAAGTCTTATTGGTGAAGATCCCTTTGGCATGTACACAACTGACTTTTGTTTAAGCCTGTTCGCTGTCCATGCAACGCCTCTTCCATGATTTCCATCTGTAGCTGTAACAAAGGTCATATCCCCAATTTCATTTCTGATTTCATCGGATACCAGTTTGTCATAAGGAAGATCTGCAATGTCCTTCCCAATCTTCTTTGCCAGATAGCTCCCCATCGCATAAGATCCGCCGAGAACTTTGAACGCATTGAGTCCAAATCTGTAGGATTCGTCCTTAACGTAGATTCCTCCAACATTCAGTTTCTTCGCGAGGTTTTCAAGGCTAACAAGAGGAGTTTCCTTATATTCAGCAAAACTTTCATGAAACTTCTTTGCTTTGGCTACTTCTACTCCAGACATGAAACTGGCACTCTTCTCTTTGTCATCATCTTTGGTAAAGCTGTTAAGCAACAATTTGATTTGTTCGTCCATTCTTCTTCTCCCTTTCAAGTATTTTTGATAAGTGCATTCATTACCAATTTATATTTTTTATATTAGCGTTAAAAGGTTTCTTTTCCGGTTCCACCTTTTCACCCACTGCCTAATATATAGCAATTACCGTGCCAACTTTTCCAAGTTCGCGAAGAAATTCAACTTTTCACCGTAATATTGCCATTTATAAGAAATAAGCTGATTTCGTAATCATTTTCATTTTTATTTGGCTATTTTATTGTTATATTTATTTTGGCTTGATTTTGATTCTAAGAAAACGGCTTAATTTCAATTAAAAAAAGTTATCAAAATGATAACTTTTTAATTTGACTCTACTTTTTCACAAAAGATTTCGGCGTTGACATCTGGCTCAAACCATTGAACATCAGCTTATTTATCATTTTGATAATTTTCGTTCTGCTTTCGGTAAAGGGTTGCAATCCCAATTCCGAGAACTTTGGCAGCTTTCTTCTTTCCTTCCGTTGAATCCCCATATAATTCCAGAACTTTCCTGATATGTTCATCTTCCACTTGTTTTAAGGGTTTAATATTATGCTTATCTATTTTTTGAGCAATCTCTTCTACTTCATACAAAATTGAATCCGGCAACGTGAATTTCTTGATTACCTTGGATGAGTCAGCAAGGGTTACAAGGTATTGGATTGTATTTTCAAGCTCTCTGACGTTTCCTGGCCATCTGTACTTTTTGAGCGATTTGTAGGCTTCCTTGTCAATGGATTTGATGTTACGACCGAATAAGTCGTTATATTTCTCAAGAAAATTATCAATTAACAGCTTAAGGTCATCTTCCCTGTCCCTAAGTGGAGGAACATTCATGGGAATAACATTCAGCCTGTAAAAAAGGTCTCTTCTGAATTCATTCTTTCTGATCATCTCTTCCAAATTACGGTTTGTAGCCGCTACAACCCGGATATCAAGCTCTATCGTGTCATTGGACCCGACTCTGCTGAATACTCTTTCCTGAAGAATTCGTAGGATCTTGGATTGAAGATAGAGGGGCATATCACCGATTTCATCTAAGAAGAGCACGCCCTTATTGGCTAGCTCAAATTTACCCATCCTGCCACTTGTGCTTGCACCAGAAAAGGCTCCTTTGGCATAGCCAAAGAGTTCGCTTTCAATCAATGAGTTTGGGATTGCCGCGCAGTTGATTCCGACGAAGGGCTGATCTTTTCTGTCGCTTTCTGAATGGATCGCTCTGGCGATGAGTTCCTTGCCCGTACCGCTTTCCCCTCTGATGAGAACCGTAGAGTCGGTTTGTGCCACCTTGATGATTTTATTCTTGATTTCCATCATTGCTGCCGATTCCCCGATGATGCTGTCCAAAGCCAGGAGCCTTGTTCCTGTAGTCATGGCGTAGGCCTTCTTTCGGACATCCTTAAGCGTAGAAAAGATGAGGATTTTACTGTAATCAACATCATAGGATTTAAGGTCTACAAGCCTTCCCATGACCTGATAGGTACTACCCTTGATGCTGACGCTATACTGGTCCGAATCTCCTATACCGCTGGCGACGATATCGATGCGGATGTCATGATCGATTAGTTCATCAGACACCTTCAATTTTCGTTTGCCTTCCTCGTTGATATAAGTGATTTTATTTTTCTGGTTTACGCCAATTACGCCGTTTTCAATATTATCCAGGATGTTTTCAAGCATCATGAGGTTTTTTAAATTGTTCTCATTGTTCTTGTATTCCAAAACTTTTGAGGTGATCAGGTCGCTGATCTGCAGGAGAAATTCAAGATGCGATTCGAGGTTTTCATTGATATACCGCTTCTGTTCGTCAGTTGTGCAGACGAGACCAATGACTCCAATATTCTTCTTTTCAAATTTAATCGGAGTCGCAATCTCCATCGTTTCAATGCAAGTTCCCCTCGCGTCGCAAAGCTGGCATAGTTCATTTTCTCTCGGAAATTGAATGATCCGATGGACGCCTTCCTTTAATATACTCTCGTAGACCCTTCCCTTTGAATAGTCGTTGACATCATTCTTGAACAGTCCTGTTCCAGAAATCTTTTCGAGGTTGTTATCTACAATTTCCACGTCCACTTTCAGCACTCCTGCGATAACCTCGGCGTATTTGGTGACATTAGATTGGATCTGTTTAAGATACGACACCTTTTTGATCTTAGTTGGCATGAAATTTCCTCCTTGGTTGGACACAATACTTGAATTTATATGACGATTTATCATAATGATAATCTTTTTATAAGAAAGTAGCAAGGTGTATACCTTTCCAATAAACATTGAGTTTCGATTTTATGGATGCTATAATTGATTCGATAATGAAGTGTCATTCATTTCCATTCGGCATTCCGAGCCATTGGAATCTTAATCCGCTATTTTTTGTCAAATCAAAAGAGCGATCTGCTGAAATAGATGGATCAGCGTCAGATCATTGGAGGTGGCAGTACACATCTATGATCTTTTTCACCGATAGCCTTATGCTGCCAATAAATTTCTATTTATTTCTATGGTTCAAATTAACTTGCGCACATCGCGATGTTTTAGTTTCCATGTAAACGATTTGATAAAACCAGAATATATGCCACGTGATATTAACCTTAAAGGAGTTGACACATGTTTTCATTTAAACTGAATGGAAAAGAAGTACAAACGGAATTAGATATAAACCTGATGCAATATATGAGAGACGTACATGCCCTGTATTCCGTAAAGAACGGATGCAGCGAAGGTGCCTGCGGAACTTGTTCTGTATTGGTAGACGGAAAGCTAACTAAAGCTTGCGTCCTGAAAACCTCAAAAATCGAAGGAAAAGAAATAGAGACACTAGAAGGCTTTACCGAGCGCGAGAAAGACGTTTACGCTTTCGCTTTTGAAAAAGTTGGCGCCGTCCAGTGTGGATTTTGCACACCTGGCATGATCGTAGCAGCTAAGGCTCTACTGGATACCAATCCAAATCCTACAGAAGAAGACTGCAAAAATGGAATTAAAGGAAATCTTTGCAGATGTACAGGCTATATCAAAATCGTACAAGCGATAATGCTGGCTGCTAAAATGTTTAGAGAAAATACACCTGTTGAACGGGAATTAATCAATGGGATCAACTTGAATGTTGCACGTGTAGATGCCAAGACAAAAGCCCTCGGAACTGCAAAGTATACCGATGACTTCTATGTTGATGGTATGGTATTTGGAAAAGCCTTAAGGACAAAATATCCGAGAGCCAAGGTGCTTTCACTGGAATATTCAGAAGCCCTTAAACTTCCTGGTGTTCTTGGTGTTTATACAGCGAAAGATATTCCAGGACATCGTTTTATCGGCCACCTTGTTCAAGACTGGCCAGCAATGATCGATGTCGGTGAAGAAACCAGATATTTGGGAGATTCAATCGCCCTTGTCGTTGCCGAGACTGAAGAAATTTTAAGGACTGCTCTTTCCCTGATCAAGGTGGAATATGAGGAACTAAGACCTATAACCTCTCCTAATGAAGCTATGGCGGTGGATGCCCCAAAGATTCACGAAAACGGAAACCTTCTGTCTTTCCAGCAACTCAAGAGAGGCAATGCTGAAAAAGCTATCGAAGAGTCCAAGCATGTTGTAGAATTTACGTTCAACACCCCTTTCACAGAGCATGCTTTCATTGAGCCTGAATGCGCAGTTGGAATTCCTGAAGGTGATGGTGTAAATGTCATCACTGGGGGTCAGGGAATCTATGATGAAAAGAGAGAAATTTCTAACCTCTTAGGTCTCTCTCCTGATCTTGTCAGAATCACCAGCGCATATGTTGGTGGCGGATTTGGCGGCAAGGAAGACATGAGTGTTCAGCACCATGCGGCATTCCTTGCCTATATGCTGAAGAAACCTGTAAAAGTAAGACTAACCAGAGCGGAGAGCATGATTGTCCATCCAAAGAGACATCCGATGGAAATGGAATTCACCGTTGGATGTGATGAAAATGGACTTCTCCAGGGGATGAAGGCCAGAGTCGTTTCAGACACAGGTGCCTATGCCTCACTTGGAGGACCTGTTCTTCAACGAGCATGTACACATGCTGCAGGACCATACAATTTCCAAAACATCGACATCGAAGGCAGAGCCTTCTATACCAATAACCCTCCATCCGGCGCATTCCGAGGCTTCGGCGTCACCCAGACCTGTTTCTCCATGGAATCCTGTATAAACGCTTTAGCTGAAAAAGTTGGAATTTCCCCTTGGGAAATCAGAAGAAGAAATGCAATTCTTCCTGGAGCAGAACTTCCTAACGGACAAATCGCAGATGAAGGAACCGCATACTTGGAAACCCTTGAAGCGGTGAAAGACGAATATGAGAAATATTATAACAATCCAGATTATTCAGTCGGCATCTCCTCTGCCATGAAGAATGCAGGACTAGGTGTGGGAATTCCTGATACAGGGAGATCAAACGTTGCAATTGTAGATGGAAAGCCTCATATCAGAAGCAGTGCATCCTGTATGGGTCAGGGAATTGAAACCGTCATGCTTCAAATTTTCTGCGAAACGACTGGGATGACCAGTGAAGATGTCATCGTAGACCGTCCTGATACTAGTTTTGCACCAAACGCAGGAACATCAACAGCTTCAAGGCAGACTGTCCTTACAGGTGAAGCGACAAGGCTCGCTGCGCTTCAATTAATGGAACAGCTTGAGAACGGAAAAAGCCTTGCTGACTTGGAAGGTGTAGTCTTCAAGGGCGAATTCGCACCAAAGACCGACTCTATGGGTTCAGACAAGAAAAATCCCAAGAGCCATGTGGCTTATGGATACGCCACACAGGTAGTCATTCTCGACAAAGACGGAAAGCTGGTGAAAGTCCTTGCAGCCCACGATGTCGGAAAAGCGATCAATCCCATCCAGACAAAAGGTCAGATTGAAGGCGGTGTCGTCATGGGTCTCGGATATGCTTTGACTGAAGATTACAGAGTTGAAAACTGCATTCCTAAATCAAAACTTGGAACCCTTGGTCTTTTTAAATCGGTAAATGTTCCTGAAATCGACGCCATCATCATTGAGAAAAACAAGGAAGGCATCGCCTACGGCGCAAAAGGCATTGGAGAAATCGTATGTATCCCTACTGCACCAGCGGTTCAGAACGCATACTACAACTTTGATCAGAAGTTCAGGCTTTCATTGCCACTTGCAGAGACTTTCTACAGAAAGAAGAAGTAATATAACAACCAGGTCTCCGTATCACAATAAGAAATCAAGAAGAAGAATTGTAGAAATCCTACTAAAGGATACTCTGCAATTCTTCTTCTTTCATCATCCTCTTTTTGATAAGTGTTTGATACAACATATTCGTTATTATCTTGTTTATACAGATGTAATATGATATGGTAATAATAACTAGAAAAATAAATCTATTGAATTTCTAGAATCTTGTGAGAGGATGGATATGAGCAGAATTAAGAAGCCCCCTATTATTCAATGTGATTGGAGTTATTGCAATTTTTGTGATCACTTTAGTTTCCAAGAATACTTTCAAGTTGGAGGCTACACTAAGTGGGTTACTCTACAACGAATACCTTATGAATTATGATACTTTGGATAGCTTGCCATTTATTATCGCCTACACAATACTTGTACTAAACATATTGGATCTGATATCGCTTTTGAAGACTACTCCAAAGGATAAATCACAAAGTTAGATTGACACGGTCATTGAACATCATTATTTATGAAACCATTCCCATGATGTTATACTATAGGTAAATAAGATAAATCGAAGGGGTATATTATGAGCTATCGAAAACAACTGAACTCCTATTGCAGTGCAGATAACAAGACCCAGATCACCTGTTACATCTATGAGCCGGAAATCACTCCGGTGGCCATCTTGCAGATCTCCCACGGAATGTGTGAATACATCGAGCGGTATGAGAATTTCATTGGATTTCTCAGTACCCAGGGAATCCTCGTCTGCGGAAATGATCACTTGGGACATGGTAAGAGCCTCCCAGAGCCTGAAGGCTTAGGCTATTTTTCGAGCAAGGATGGAGCCTCTCATTTGGTGGAAGATCTTAAGTCGCTGAAAGTTCTTATGAACTCTAAGTATCCTCATCTTCCTTACTTCATGCTGGGACACAGCATGGGTTCCTTTATTCTAAGAAAATATCTAAGCCTTTATGGAGAAGAACTGGATGGAGCGATCATAAGCGGAACGGCCGGTCCCAATCCCATGGCATTACCCGGGCAATGGATTAACACTGTCATGGGATTGGTAAAAGGAGATGGCTATCGTAGTCCCTTCTTCAATCGTCTTTTCTTCCAAGGCTTCAACACGCCTTTCGAAAAAGAAGGATTACCCTTTGCCTGGCTTTCACGGGATTCAAAGGTGGTAAAGTCCTACGCCAAAGATCCACTGTGCAATTTTACCTTCACACTGAATGGGTTTTCCAATCTACTGAAACTCATGAGCGAGGTAACCAAACCTTCTTGGCCTTCCTCTGTTCCAAAAGACTTGCCTCTCCTTCTACTCTCCGGAACCATGGATCCTGTAGGAAATTTTGGCTCTGGGGTAGAGAAAACCTATGAACTGCTGAGAAGTCAAGGAATCACTGATCTGACCTTGAAGCTCTATCCTGATGGACGACACGAAATGCTCAATGAGACCAATCGAGAAGAAGTCTATGAGGATTTATTAAAATGGTTGAAAGAAAAAATTCTGATTAGAGAATAAAAACTTCATAGATGAATCGCTTCACCGGTATTATATTCTAGCAAGTTAGACATGAAATCTGTAAACCTCACATACCTTTTGTACGGTTCTCCGTACCTATCCTATCGGCGTAAAAAAGAGACTAGCCACAACAAGCACAAACGCTTGAAAGTGGCTAGTCTCTTTTTTTAATTCAGGACAGAGCAAACTGCAATGCTCGATAATAATCACAGCACTACAAAATCATCTACAGGGTTGAATAATCAAACTATAATTCTGGCAAAGTAAAGCCGTTTTTCTTTTCTCTTATCGTTAGATTTATGAGTCCGGTTGAATTTCCACTGCTTGATAAAATAGCATAAGGGGTCCTCTTTCCTAGAATTTTGGGTTCAGTTCGCAGGTATGCTCTATTTTATCGGATTTGGTGGCTCTCTCAACTCGGTATATTCATTGTTACATAGGAATTGAAATAATAATGGAATGACTAAACTGTCGCCGATGGCCATATGCGTAACCTTTGTACTACTTAATGCGACTGAAATGAACTGTACAGTGTTAATATTTTGTGCGATTTGCACTTGGTTGCGTTTGTTTGCCAACTTGCAATTAGGTATTTAGTATTGGTAGTATTGGTGTATTGGTAGTATTGGTAGTATTATAAAAATCTAATAAAATAAAATGTTGACAAATTTTTAATCCATAGATATACTTAAGTTAGTTCATGCAACCGGTTTCGTAAAAAGCGATTATTTACTAATTAATAACATCAATTATGACTGATATCACAGTAAATTATTCAATTTCTTTTACGCAAGCGATATACTAAATTGAATTTTGTGAATACATATTAATAAATATAAATGTGGAAATAGGGGGATCTAATGGCAAGCATAAAGGATGTTGCTAAATTAGCAGGGGTTTCTGTATCGACGGTATCCAGGGTTATAAATAATAATCCTGTTATACCAAGCAAAACTAGAGATAAAATTTTAAAAGTAATAAAAGAATTAGACTATTCTCCAAATAGTATGGCACAGGGGCTTTCAAATAATAGATCATATACAATTACTTTGTTAATAAATATTGATGATGAAAAATCTTTTTATAATCCATTCTTTTATGAAGTAATGCATGGCATTGAGAAGGTTGTGTATGAAAATGAGTATTGCTTAATAGTAGCAAATTTAAAAACAATGTTAAAGAATGATAAAGTTTTAAACTGGCTTATTAAAGGGAAGAGAACAGAGGGTATAATATTGCCTTCATCGATAATAGATTCAAAAATGGTAAATGAGTTGAAGAAGAACAAGATTCCATTCGTGTCAATAGGTGAACCTCAAGACTTAAGAGAGCCGATTAGCTGGGGAGATATTAATAATAGACAAGGAGGGGAACAAGCAACTAACTGTCTTTTAGATAAAGGTTACCAGAAAATTGCTTTTGTAGGGCTAGATGAAAATAAATTGTTTTGTAGAAGAAGATTTGAAGGATACAAAATAGCTTTAGAAAAAAATAAACAAAATTTAGATCAAGAGCTCGTCATACAAAGTGGAAACACCAGAGATGATGGATATCGCGTGATGAAGAAGCTTTTATTATCGGGCAACAAATTTGATGCCGTTATTTGTGCAGATAATACTTTAAGTGTAGGAGTAATTAAGGCAATTCGTGAAAAGGGGTTGTCAATTCCTAATGATATTGGCGTAGTAAGTTTTGACAATTCACAGATAGCTGAACTGTTAGAACCTTCAATTTCAACTGTAAATATTGATGTTTTTGAATTAGGGCTGCAATCGGCAAATTTACTCTTCAGGCTCATAGAAAATCCAAAAGCAAGCGGCCAAGAAATATTAATTTCTACAAATATCGAAGAAAGAGAAACGACTAATATTAAGAAAAAAAACTTACATTCTGAGGTGCTAGATGAATAATTTAACTATTTTACATGCTGATACGAGAGAATTTATTTACCCTATTGACAGACATAAAATTTATATAAAACTCCAGAGTACTGTCGGGAAAGCATGTAAAATTGATGTTTTATATTGGAACCGTTTTCATGAAAATGATAAAAAACAATACACATTAGAATGGTTAGGAAACGATTCGCAAAATGATTTTTTCGCATGTGAATTATCCTTTTTGGATGAAGTAAAATATCTAAGATACTATTTTATTGTAGAGTATGATAATGAACATTTCTTTTATTCCGTTGATGGATTATCAACTCAAACTCCAATAAAATATTTTGAGTACTTGTGCACTAATGAAAATGATGTTTTCACTGTGCCAGAATGGTCCAATGAAATTATTTCATATCAAATATTTGTAGATAGATATTCTAATGGTGATCTTACTAATGATCATTTGGAAACAGTAAAATGGAATGAAAGGCCTTCAAGAACAAATTATTTTGGTGGTGACTTGCAAGGAATTATTAACAAATTTGATTATATGCTTTATCTTGGAATAAATATGATTTATTTGACTCCTATATTCCAATCGTGTTCTAATCACAAATATGATACTATTGATTACTTCAAGATAGATTCAACATTTGGTAATAATGATGACTTAAAAGAATTAGTAAAAAAATGCCACGAAAATAATATAAAAATAATTTTAGACGGGGTATTTAATCATATTGGTTATTATTCGGAACAGTTTCAAGATGTAATAAACAAAGGTAAGAAATCTGAATTTTGGGATTGGTTTTATATAAATGGTGAATCTGTGGACACAGAATCAATAAACTACGAATGCGTTGGATATTATAAGTGGATGCCAAAATTAAAGTATTCAACTAAAAGTGTACGAAAATTTATATTAAAAATCGGTGAATATTGGATAAATGAAACAGGAATAGATGGATGGCGACTTGATGTTGCGGATGAAGTTGATTTTACCTTTTGGCAGGAATTTAGAAGCAAGATTAAATATATAAATAAAAATTCATTAATATTAGGTGAAACATGGAAAGACGGAAGAGACTTAATCCGTGGGGACCAAATGGATACAATAATGAATTATTTATTCAGAGATGCAGTTGTAGACTTTTTTGCAAAAAAATCAATTAGTGCAGAAATTTTTAACCAAAAAATTCAGAAAATGCTGTATAACTACCCTAAAATTGTGCATAACAATCTTTATAATTTATTAGATAGTCATGACACACCAAGATTTATTACAGAATGCAACGAAAATTGGGACAGAATGAAGTTAGCTGTCGTATTCCAGATGACATTTCCTGGTATGCCTGCTATTTATTATGGTGATGAAATAGGAATGTCAGGAAACAATGATCCAGATTGTAGAAAACCGATGAATTGGGAATCAATTAACAATGAGATTTTTGACTTTTATAAAAAATTGATAGATTTAAGAAGAAATTGCAAAGCACTTAAACTAGGCTCATTTAGAAGTTTAATATCTGATAGAGATATCTATGGATATATTAGAAAATATAAGGATGAAATAATTTTTGTAATCATTAATAATAGTGAGAATGATAGCTCGATTAGTACATTATTATCGGGAATTGATATTCAAAATTCAACATTTGAAAGTATATTTGGAGACGAAAAATCCCAGCAGAAAATTATTTGCGAAAAAAGCACACAAGGAATACCGGATATTAAAAAAGTTGATAGTTTTAAATTTGAAATGAAAGTACCTGCAAACCATTTCGAAATATTAAAGCTAAAAAAGGGGGTGATTAATTCATAAAATTATTTATTCCCGAAAGTAAAACAAATAAAAGGGGGGCATGTATAAAAAATAAGATAATTTGTAGATTATGTTATTAGGAAAACCGCTAATGAAAATTACTAATAAGAAATTGAGAGTGGGGGTAAAGCATGAAAAAGCATAAAACTTTAGGGCTATTATTAATACTAACACTGGTGACTTCAACAATTTCTATGGGTTGTAGCAAGGTGCAAGATAAAAATGTTAAAAGTGAACCAGTGACAATTGAATTTTGGCATAATTATGATGCTGGCTCTGGGCAAGTTGATGTATTAAATAGTCTAATAAAGGAATTTGAGAATGCAAATACAGACATTAAAGTTAAACAGGTATATCTTGAATGGGAAGCATTGAAAAACAACGTAATTTCAGGAGCAGCAACAGGGACACTTCCAGATGTTTTACGTGGAGATATAGCATTTGTGCCGCAATTTCAAGATCTAAATGTGCTTGAAGAAATGGGTGCGCTTCAGGATTATAGTTCTATAGCTTCGAAACTACTTACAGCACCTAACAGTACTGCAAAAATGGGAGATAAATTTTATGGATTAGCATCAAACACAAATACTAAAATTTTATTTTATAATAAACAGTTGTTAAATGATGCTAATGTTAAAGTACCCAATTCTTTAGATGAATTGTGGGCTGCGGCAGAAAATGTAAGCAATTCAAAAGTAATTGGTATGTGCGAGCCTTGGACGGGTGTATGGAACATTGGGCCATATATTTGGAGTGAAGGTGGCGATGTATTATCACCTGATAATAGTACGGCAGAGGGTTACATAAATAGTCCTATAGCTATTAAAGTCATACAGCAATTAGCTGATCTCTATAAAGTAAAAGCTTTAGCTGGTCCATCACTTGATCCAGGCGCTACTGGCGATACAGATGGATGGGCTTCAGGGGTATATGCATTACAATTAGATGGTCCTTGGAGAGAAAAATCTAACATAGAAGCCAAAGTTGATTACGATGCAATTCAACTTCCAGCTGGAAGTAAAGGGTCTATAAGTGTTTTGGGTGGCGAAGATTTTATGATGTTTAAGACTTCAGATGCTGCTAAGAAAGATGCATCATGGAAGTTTATAAAGTTTATGACAGATAAAAACGCTCAAGTACAAATGGCCAAAGTAGGACAGATGCCAGTAAATATTGAGGCTCTTTCTGATGCGGAGTCAATAAAAGCAATTCCACTTTTACCTGTGTTTTCAAAAGCGCTTGAAACTGCAAAATCAAGACCAGTTACTGCAAAATGGGGTGAAATGGAAGGCATTATTGCTACAAAAGTTTCTGAAGCAATAACAGGTAATAAAGATGTGAAAATCGCATTGGATGAAGCAGCACAGGAAATAGACAAACTAATTTTAGAGGGTAAATAACAATAAAATAGGTTTTTCTAATTGTAGAAGTGTAATCGTGATAATTATGCGAATGTCTGATGTATTAATATATAATTTGATCTATTACACTTTTAATTTTTAAGAGGGTGACATATGAAAGAGAGAGTTGAATCAAAATCATTAAAGCTAATAAATGAAACAAATTGGAGAATGTTGGTTCTTTTCATACCAGGATTATTTTTCATATCAATGTTTACATTTTATCCTATTATAAAAATGCTTATAATGAGTTTTTTTAATTGGAGGATAGGCTATCAGCAAACATCTTCTTTTGTAGGACTAGCAAATTACATTAGTGTTTTTTCGGATCCTATAGCTAGAAGAGCATTAGTAAATACGATGGTATACGCAATTGTAACAGTTCCATTACAAATGGGAATTGGTATGTTTGTTGCGGTATTGATAAACGGTATAAAAAAATTTAGTGTGACTTTTAGACTGGCTTACTATTTACCGGTGATAACATCATGGGTAGTTGTAGCACTCTTGTTTAGATATATATTCAGCAATCAGGGACTTATTAATTATATACTTACAGACGTACTGGGCTTGGTTGTTAAACCAATTGGATGGTTAAGCACAAGGTGGTCAGCTATGTTTGCAGCTATGTTCCTGGGAATTTGGAAGGGTATAGGTTGGAATATGGTAATATTTTTAGCTGCACTGCAAGCTGTTCCAAAAGAATATTATGAGGCTTCTTCTTTAGATGGGTTAAATAGCAGACAGCAGTTTTTCTATATTACATTGCCATGTATTAAAGGTACGATCCTTTTTTCATTAGTAATGTTATTTATAGGAGCATTCAACACTTATACGCCAATCGCAATTTTGACAGGCGGTAATCCTGCCCATCAAACAGAAGTAGTATTAACCTGGATGTATTTTCAAACCTTTAATGCAACAGGGAAAATGGGCTATGCCGCTGCACTATCAGTAAGTATTGCAATTCTAATAGCGGTTATAACTGCAATAATCTTTATAATAATTGGAAAGAGGAATGAGGCATAATATGAAAAAGAAAAAAGTTAGTTTATCAATGTTATATAGATATATATTACTTATTTCAGGACTTTTCATAACAGTATTTCCATTAATATTTATGCTCATTTCAGCTTTAAAAGACAATAAAGCAACATTTTCATATCCTCTAAAAATTTTCTCGAATATCAATGAACTTACGCTATATAATTTTAAATATATTTTGTTAAAAGAAAAATTTTTTCTGTATTTGTTTAATACATTGTTTGTAGCATTTATGACTGTAATAATAGCAGCAATAGCTTCTTCAATGCTTGCATATTGTCTAGCAAGATTTAATTTTCCTGGAAAGAATATATTATATGGTTCAATTATTTCTGTTATGTTAATCCCCGGTCTGGCAATGATAATACCACAATTTGAAATTGCAGTGAAATTTCATTTACTTAATAATCTTTGGGGTGTAATATTATTTTACTCTGCATGGGTAATACCGTTCTCCACTTTTCTATTAAAAGGCTTCATTGAAGATAACATTCCTATTGAAATGGAAGAAGCGATGTATGTTGACGGTGGAACAGTTTTCACAATATATAGATATGTTATAATTCCTATGGCTTCTCCAGCTATTGCCGCTGTGAGTATATTGAATTTTTTATTCCCATTTGAAGAATTAGGATGGTCTCAGACAATACTGAAATCTGATGAAATTAGAACCTTGCCTGTAGCAATTACAACTTTCTTTCAAGCACACAACAGAACAGATTGGGGATTTGTTTTTGCAATGACATGTCTATCAATGATTCCTGTTATAATATTTTATTTGCTTTTACAAAAATATTTTGTCGAGGGTTTGTCTTCTGGATCGATTAAGGGTTAAATTGATTATGATACGAAGTGCCAAAATGAGTTAGGAAGGGTCCCTTTCCATACCTCCATATTTTCTAGGCTATGTCACAACATTTAGTTGATAATTACCGATTTTATTAGGAGCTATTGATTTAGCCACTTATAAATTGGAAAGTTGATTATTTGCTTTTTGATTGCTTTTTGATTGCTATACTAACTTTAAAATATACTATTCCATAAATCAAAGCTATAAACAAAAACGGTAAAAACAATATATTGCCAAAGACATTGTTTTTCCAAGCATCAAACCTGTAATATGTTGCGATTGTTTCACCAGTAAACAATGCACTTTGTGAATAGCCATTGATATACATGTCCATGTACTGCACTACGATATAAAAGCTCCCAGTCACAAATGTATACAAGAAAAATCTTGATAAACTTCGCCACATACTAACTTTATCCCTTTTTCTTAACAAAATTATATAACAAAGTTGATAAACAACTGATAGTAAGAAAAGCATAAAACAAATATCTGCCCAAGTACGTGCCGTTATATACGGAACTGCAAATAATACCATAAAATACGGTATAAAAGATAATGTAAAAATAATAGTGTGCTTCTTCATCTATTAATATCTCCTTATATTATGATTTATTAATTAAACCATCAACGGAATTGATGGTCTGTGTGACAATTCTCTGCAAATTTCTTTCTTTAACGTAGCCAACACAAAAGATAAGAAGATATTTCTTTTCTCTATGTCAGTTTCCTTTGCATAGTTCACAAGATTATTCCAAACCAGATAGTTGTTAAGGTATTTAGTAGCAACACCATTGAAGCCAAGCATAAACTTCTTTAATTGGCTATGATAGTTATTGATGTGCTGAATGTTATAAATACCTTTCTTGGTTTTACCAGTCTTTAACTGTATCAGCTCAATATCATTCTTGGTAGCAAATCTTGCATATGAGTTCATTTTGTCAGTTACAAGAGTTGATTTACTCTCAATTCTACCATCATACAGATTGTGTAAGTCTTTGGTTGATACTCGACCTGTATTTGTAACCTTTGCAATAGATAAACCATTTCGATTGACCGCACAAGGAATACACACCTTTTCATGCGACAAACCGCGCAAATGAGTAGAATGTCCTCTTTTGTGAGCCTTTCTTGGCATAGTGAATGTCTTACTCTTGTTGTGATTGCCCTTGTACGATATGGCGAAAAAAGTTTCATCAGCTTCTATGATACCATCTAAGGTAATACTTTCTGCCATATTTTGAAGTGCATCTAATATCTTATGTCTCCATAAGAAAGCAGTGTTTCTATGAATGTTACAAGCCATAGCTGTCTTGCGAATAGAAAGACCATTCATCATGCAATCAATGTACTGTTCCCACACAGAAAAGTCTTTTCTTGTACCAGATACAATTGAATTGGTAGTAATCACAAATGATTTACTACAACTCCTACATATATATCGTTGAGTACCATCCTTTCTGTGACCATTGCGAACCACATGAACGCAACCACAGATAGGGCAAACCCTACCATTTACAAATCGTTCTTTAGTTATAAAATCTTCTGTGCTTAATGATTTTATGAAAGTAGAGCTTAAAAGTATTGATTTGAGACTATTCTTCTCTGCATTAGTCAACTTACTGATTATATCTAAAGCATCTTTGATAGTAGGCATATAACTCACACTCCTCTTGGTTCTATCTCCTATTGTAATTATATGCCATAAACTACAGAACTCAACCTTATGTTGTGACATAGCCATTTTCTATATGGTCATTATATCCATCTATTTACGGACACGCAAGTCCGCCTATCCCTATATCTAGTCATTTTTTCTCAGCTTAAACAAGCAGTGTATCTTGAGCAGGCACGAAGAGACAAATATCTTGAATTGCTTGAATGAACTCTTATTCTTGTAATCCTGAATCAAACAAGCGACATATTGATGAAGGAGTGCTTGAAGTGGCATACATTATTTTTTGAAATTTGCTGTTTGATAACAGGGAGGATATAAAAAAGTGATGGGAGTGATTTGCTGAATTCGGAAATTCGTTGGAGCAGTACCTAGCAGTGCAACTTGTATTATTTGCAGATGAGTTCATCGCGCCTTATCCTATAGGTCTGATAGAGCTTCTTCAACATGCTCAACTTGGGGAACCACCTTGAGGGTTTACTCCACCTTATGGCATCAGATTTTTTAGATGCACACAGGGATTCTCATTTGGATAATTTATAAAGTAACATGTAGATTTACAGTCGGCAACAACCTATCCACTTATGAATAATTTTTTCTTGACCTTTATAACTTTATGAATTTGCTTTATGAATTTGCTCATCTATTTGTTTGGAAACATTCGACCGGAGGGGCAAATCACCTCGCCACACTTTAGTCAAATCCTTCTGGGAAGCTTCCTCTTCACCCAAATGATCGGATATTTAGAGCTGCTTAAACCACTGTGCTTATCAAAAAAAATAGTATGTCACGATTTAGTACTTCATGTTATACTAAATCATGATATACTAAATTTAAGAGGTGATTATCGTGTTCATAGGTCGAAAAAAAGAGATGGCTGAACTCAATAAGCAATATTCAAGTCATGATTTTCATTTTACTGTAATTTACGGAAGACGAAGAATTGGTAAAACCGAAATGATCAAACAATTCGTGAAAAACAAAAACGCCATCTATTTTATGGCTATGGAAAGTAGTGGTGAGAAAAATCTTGAACTGCTTTCAAAAATTGTCCTTGAGCACTCGGAAACAAAATTCAAGTTTGGTAAATTTGAAAGTTATGAGGCGCTGTTTGATTTTCTAGCTGAATTATCCAAGCAAGAGAGATTGGTTTTTGTCATTGATGAATTCCCTTATCTTGCAGAAGCTTATCCCGAAATTTCATCCATCATCCAGAAGTTTTGCGATCATGATTGGAAAGAAACTATGCTTCAATTTGTTTTGTGTGGATCTTCCATGAGTTTTATGGAAAATCAGGTTTTAGGTCTAAGAAGTCCACTATATGGAAGAAGAACTTCTCAAATCAAGCTGAAAGAATTCGACTTTTTTGAAACTGAAGAATTTTTGAAGCCGATGGATAAAAAGGATATTGCTGTGCTTCATTCTGCTACGGGTGGTGTTGCAGAATATTTAAGTTATGTTGATACTGAAAAGGATCTCGAATCAAACCTAATCTCGTTGTTTTTCGAGGATTCAGGCAGGATGTATGAGGAACCAGTTAATTTCCTCAAGCAAGAACTGAGAGAACCAAGAGCATATAATGAAATCTTGGATGTTATAGCCAAAGGGCCTAGAAAGAATAACGAGATTGCTACGAAAGTCCATAGGAGTACTGGAGCAATTAATAGTTATTTGGACAATCTGATTGAATTGGGTATTCTCATAAAAGAGAAGCCAATCGGAGAAAACACTTCCAGGAAAACAATATACAAAATTAATAACGGAGCTTTTAGATTTTGGTACAGATATGTGTTTCCTAATATGAGTGCAATAGAACTTGGATTGGGTCAAAGACTATATCGCGAACAAGTAAAGGAAGATCTGTCTAATTTTATGGGCGAAGGATTTGAGGGGATTTTTTTAGATTATTTTGACTTGATGAATATAGAAGGAAAATTGCCTTCACTTATCACTTCAAGAGGAAGGTGGTGGGGCAATAATCCTAAACTAAAACGAGAAGAAGAGATCGACCTAGTCGGCTATGGTAAAGACCTTGCCGTATTTTGTGAAGTAAAATGGACTAATAAAAAAGTGGATATTGATATTCTTGAAAGTTTAATGGCGAAAAGCATTCTATTTCCTGACTTGAAAAAACATTATGTTCTATTCAGTAAAAGTGGTTTTACTAAAGGAATCATCGAAAAAACAAAAGATAATGAACAGATTCAATTAGTCACTTTTCTATAGAACTTTCAACAACTATTGTCAAATGAGAATAGTATCGCTTTGGGTGCATCTATACCTCTTCGCAAACTCATCACTTCAAACCATACCTTCATGATATTCCAAAACAAGTTCAATCTAGCTTCCTGCTCATTTTGGTTCTTCTTTCCAGAAAGTTAAACTCCCCTTATGCTAAACAGTTTATGATTTCATTGTCTAACATAAGGGGAGCTTTCGATTCATATCAGAATCTGTACTACTATTTTCAAATTTTTTATTTACGTAAAATCTTCTCCATCGCTTTTCCTTTGGCCAATTCATCGACTAGCTTATCCAGGTAACGAATTTCACGCATCGTTGGTTCTTCAATGTCTTCCACTCGAATACCGCAGACCACACCTTTGATCAAAGAACGGGAAGGATTTAATTTTGTAGCTTCCGCAAAGAAGGTTTCAAAGTCAGTTTGTTTTTCCATATGTGCTTCGAACTCTTCCTTGGTATATCCTGTCAACCATAGGATGATTTCATCAACTTCTGCCTTTGTACGACCTTTTCTCTCTACCTTTGCAATATAAAGTGGGTAGACACTTGCCACACTCATTGAATATATCCGATGATTTGTCATAATACATCCCTCACTTATCTAATTTTACTAATTATATCATATGAAGCTAAATCACCCTATTAGTGCTTATTAGAGAACAAAATAAAGTCAAATTGTAATTACTGCATTAACTGGCACATATCCAATCACGCGACATGAAAAACATGTGATGATAAAAATTGAATTGATATTACGGCTAATAAATCATAGACTTGTATTAAGTCAGTGATTCGAAAACCAAAAAAATCAGCTTTTTTTACGCCTGATAAATCTAGCTTGATCTCAATAAATAAAATCATATCGAGGAAAGGAAAACAAACTCATGAACATAACTGCTATTATTCTTGCTGCAGGCCTTTCAAGAAGAATGAATGGAGACAAGCTCCACTTAAAGCTTAATGGAATAGAGATTATCGATACAGTGTTATCAACTGTCGCCTCAGTGGATTTCAACGAAAAGATTGTTGTTACCAATGACCCTGTAATTGAAGTCAAGGCAAACTTTCTGAACCTAAACCCTGTTCCAAATCTGGAAGCTCCAATAGGTCAAAGCACCTCAATTGTCAAAGGGATTCTTGCTTCTGATAAATCTGCTTCAGGGTACCTGTTCATCATGGGCGATCAGCCCTTACTTTCAAAAGATTCCATCGAAGTCATCCTGAAGGCTTTCAAGGAGTCTCCCACTTCCATTATTTTACCGATATATGGTGAAAAACCAGGAAGTCCTGTCCTCTTTCCTTCAACTTTAAAAAACGAACTCCTTTCTCTTGAAGGGGATTTTGGAGGAAAAGTAGTGATAAGGAGCCATCCTGAGCTTGTAAAAAAAGTTTCCATTTCCTCCCATCAAGAACTCTTTGATGTCGATACGAAAGAAGATTATGAAGCCATTAAAAAAATCTTTCAGAATGAAGAATAGCCCTTTCTCTGTTTATCACAAAAACGGGATATCAGTTAAGAATACCCTTGAGCTTCAAGGCTTCTTAACTGATATCCCGTTTCATTTTTTGTTGTGTTTTATTCTATTCAATCAACTGATCACCATACATCAAAGGAATACAATCATCCTCTTTTCCGTTTGGAAGAAGAACTGATCCCTAATTCATCTCGATATTTTGCGACAGTTCGCCTTTTAATGTCGATTCCTTTTTCATTAAGGATATCCGTGATGGCTTGGTCAGACAAGGGGTTCTTCTGATCTTCCCCCTGAATCAAGCCCTTGATGTGATCAATGACATAATCTGTGGAAACATCTTCGCCCGCCCCTTTAGCGGCAGTCTTAAAGAGATCCTTTATCTTGATGATCCCCTTGGGGGTAAGCACATATTTTTCTCTGATGGTACGGCTAATCGTTGACTCATGAATTCCAAGTTCTTCCGCAATATCTTTCATAGTGAGTGGCTTTAGGAATTCTCCCCCACAGATGAAATAGGATTTCTGTCTTTTGACAATCTCTTCCAGCACCAATTTCAATGTGTCTTTCCTCTTATCAATGCTCTTTAAAAGAAAGATCGCTTTATTCATCATTTCATTCAGATACTCTTTTGTTTCCTTTTGCTCCGAAGTTACTTTTAAATCCTTATACACTTTGCTGATCATCAATCTCGGAATAAATTCATTGTTCATGATCAAGCTGATTTCACCGTTTTCTACAGTAATCGTCCCATCCGGATGAATATAGGAGGGTTTCCTTCCATCAAAAAATCCTCTCGATGGCTTAGGTTCAAGTTCCCTGATCTCGTCAACTAGAATCTGAACCTCTGAGATCTCCATTTTAAGTGCTTTTGCAATGGAAGATATCCTTCCCTCGGCAATATCACCCAAATGCTCATCGATGATGATTTCATGGGCATCCATAAATATCCCTTTGGATATTAATTGGATGATGAGGCACTCCTTGAGGTTTCTTGCCCCTATCCCCGTCGGTTCCAAGGATTGCACAACTAAAAGCGCTTTCTCCATATCTTCAACGCTGGCCCCTATAAGCTCCGCCACTTCTTTCAATTCATCTGTGAAGTAGCCCCAGCTATTCAAAGATTCGATAATGAACATGCACAGGGTTTCCTCATAGTCATTCAAATCGAAGGCACAAAGCTGCCCTTGAAGGTAATCACTCAAGGTCTCATCTACTGACACGTAGTCCAGCGGGGAGGTCTTTTCCTGATCGAAATCTCTGGGTTCACCAGAATCTGATCCATTAGATTCCAGGTACTTCATCAGCGACTTATAATCCATCTCTTCTTTGGGCTCTCCGCTGGCTGGCTCAATTTCAAGGATCGGATTTTCCTGATACTCTTTTTCTACATATTCTTTAAGTTCCAGAGAGGACATCTGCAGCACTTTAAGGGATAGCCTCATTTCCTGAGTCATCACCAGTTTTTGTTCTTGTATAAGATTAAGATTCAGATCCATTCGTTCAACACCTCAAATTCATCTCAATTATACCATACCAGACCTCGATGATAAGGCCATAGTAAACGGATTCACAATTGCATGAATTCATTTTCCGTCCTTGTCCTCTACCTCTGTCATAAGGTCATAGAATTTCTTCGGGGTAATTCTATATTCACTTTTGAATACCCTGAAAAAATTCGAGTAATCGCTGAAACCAGAGCGTTCAAAGACTGAAGTAATCGGCAGATCCTCCAAAATAAGTTCTTTTGAGCGGATCAACCTTTTCTTCACAATAAAGCGATACAGTGTAATCCCTGTATATTTCTTGAATTCCCTCGAAAGATGGTATTTACTAATGAAGAATTCATCGGATAGGCTATCCATCGTGATGTTCTCTTCAAGGTTCTTGCTTATATAGTGAATAACAGAATCAATAAGCTGATTCCTCTTCACGGTATGCTGTATCTGCTCTCTTTGTCAAAGCTGATCCGATTTAGCGCAACCATCAGTTCAATAATGTATACCTTGTGAAGAATGTCCTTTCCGATTTCATCAGAACCTTCAAGATAGAGAAGTTTGTCCAGAACCCCTCGGATGAGCTGTTGATTTTCAATCGTCGTGCGGATCAGGTTTTTCTTTTCCTTGTCCTCAAAGCACCTTCTAAGGTCTGTTTTCTCTGAGGATAGACTTGCTAAAAAATCCTTGTTTAGCCACAGAACATATCGCTCATAAAGCTGATTGGGATTCTCGATCAACGCTTGGTGAAGCTCCTAGTAATTCAAAAGAAGAACATCTCCAGGCTTAAGATCATAATCTCTGCCCTCAATCTTATAATCAACTTCTCCTTTCACGAAGAAATACACCTCGTAAAAATCATGATGGTGAAGGGAAATATTCTTAAGCATCATATCTTTATAATAGAAAAGTTCATAGTCGTTTTTTTCATGTATTGTCTGCTTGAATAAGTTACCTTCTTCATATCTATCGTTATTCCTCCACTCAAATCGATATCATCATACGAAAAATGAGCATTATTTGCAAGTCTATGAGCAACAATATACATCAGGGTATCACGCACCTTTGCTATACTGAATTTAACAATTCGTTCCAACCTCTATAATAACAAAGTTTTCAGTATCAAAATATTTTTTTAATGCACATCGTAATCGATACCTTAAAAATGGTGATATAAACTATTAACTAGCAAAACCAAGTAACAGCGCATCAAATGACCATCACAAATTTCAATTCAAATATATGAGATGAGGAGTAAAACAATGATGACAGTACCATTCAAAGTTGATCTAAAAGGCAAAGTTTGTGCAATAACCGGAGGCGGAGGCGTGCTTGGGAAATATTGGGTAGAAGCCTTAGCCGAATCCGGAGCAAAAGTAGCCATCCTTGACCGAAACCTAAGCCATGCGGAAGAAATGGCATCAGAGCTTAAGGCCAATGGGTATAGCGTGATTGGTGTCCAAGCTGATGTCGTTTCTAAGGAAAGCCTGAAGAAAGCACATGAAGCCATCAATGAAAAGTTTGGTCCTGTTGATATCCTCATCAATGGTGCAGGCGGAAACCATACCAAGGAAGCACTTCAAGAGAATATCTTTATGAAGAGGACCTCACCAGCGAAGACAAGGAACTAGTCACTTTCTTTGATTTGGATGAAGAAGGCATAAAATTCGTCTTTAACCTGAACTTTTTAAGCACACTTCTCCCCTGTCAGGAATTCGCGAAAGACATGATTGGAAGAAAAGGCTGCACAATCATCAATATTTCTTCCATGAATGCTTTTACGCTCCTGACAAAAATCCCGGCATATTCAGGCGCAAAGGCAGCCATCAGTAACTTTACCCAATGGCTTACTGTCGATTTCTCTAAAGTGGGCATCAGGGTAAATGCAATTGCCCCAGGCTTCTTTGTCACCACACAGAATGAAAGACTCTTAAAAAACGAGGATGGTTCCTTCAATGAAAGATCTGAAAAGATTCTAAACTCTACCCCGATGGAACGCTTCGGCGAACCAGAAGAGCTTGTCGGTGAACTCCTTTTCCTTGCCAGCGAGGAAGCTTCAAGCTTCATCAATGGTATTGTACTCCCTGTAGACGGCGGATTCAGTGCTTATTCAGAAGTATAAGGTACTAACTTAAAACTCAAATAATATTATCTGCATTGATGAGCTGTCCTTTGTGAAAAGGACAGCTCATCTTTATTTTTAGAAAAATACAACCACAGCTGGTTTTTTCAGCTGTGGCTGTGTCATCTGTAATTGATCATTTGCTTTTTTTAAGTTTGGTTATGTCTCTCTTAATTCTTAGAAGCTTCTACCCTGATGTTTCCATCTTTATCCACACCGTAGTAATCTACCAGTGAAGTATAGTTTGTGGGGAGCTTCTTCGTCACATCCTTATTGTCTACAAGAACACCAATTCCGATGAGTTCAGAATCAAATTCATTCAAGAGATCCTGAATTCCGTTCACTGTTCCTCCAGCTCTTAGGAAGTCATCAATAAACAGACATTTTGAGGATTCCTTCAATGTTCGTTTAGCAAGACCCATATTGGAAAGTCTTCCTGTTGTTCCAGAAACATAATTGATGGTGACACTGGTTCCCTCGGTAACCTTTGAATTCTTTCGCGCAACAATCAGTGGGACCCCAAGATATCTTGCAACTTCATAGGCAAGTGGAATACCCTTCGTTTCTACGGTAATGACATAGTCAGCCTTGGATTTTAAAAATTTAGATGCAAGAATCACCCCTGCCTTATGCACAATGGTGGGGTCAAGCATGATATCCGTGATATAGAGAAAATTGCCTGGTACGATTCTTGATTTATCTGCAAGCATTTGGCAAATACTATCTTTAAATGATTTCTCACTTTCTTCGCCCATTTTAGCGAGGAACCTTACTCCACCTGTTGCTCCTGCGATGGTTTCGATCTTCCCCATCTCCATGGCTTCAAGAATTTCCCTGATGACAAGGATATCTTCGCTAACTGTGGACTTTGCAGCATTTAAAATTTCAGAAAAGTAATTGAGGCTCATGATTTTATTTGGATTCTCTATTAATATTTTTGTGATTACACTGATTCTGCTGTTTCTTGAATATTTTTGCATTTTTATCCTCCTACGGAATTATCTCTTCTAATTTTATATCATTATCGAATGATTTACAAGATAATACGCATTATTATTCGCCATATAACCTAAAGTTTCATTGAACAATTGCTTTTCCTTTCTTACAATTCTAAAAAAGCAGTTTGAAATTTTAGGTTAATGTATTATGATATTAAAGGAAGGAAGTGGAAAAATGTTATTTGATCTAAAGGAATATGAAAATAAGAAAGTGCACTTTATAGGAATCGGCGGCGTTAGCATGAGTGGACTTGCTGCGATCCTTCTAAATAGTCATATTAAAGTATCTGGTTCGGATTTCAAAGAATCTGCGACGACGGAAAGGTTGCAAAAAGAAGGAGCCGAAATCTTTTTCGGTCATCATAAGGAAAATATTACAGACCAGGATATTGTAGTGTATACCGCTGCAATTCGGGATGATAATGAAGAATTGGTTCGCGCGAGAGAACTGGGCTTAAAGGTCTACGACCGAGCAGAATTTCTAGGGCATATCATCCAGAACTTTGTTAATTCAATCGCTGTTACAGGAACGCACGGAAAGACCTCGACTACCTCAATGCTCACCTCCATCGCTTTGGCAGGAAATACAGACCCAACGATTCTCGTGGGTGGTTTTTTACCTCTGATTCATGGAAACTACAGAATCGGTGATGGTGATTTGATTATCACGGAAGCTTGCGAGTATAAGGCCTCATTTTTGAAATTCCCAGGTAAAGTTGCGGTTATCCTTAATATAGAAGCAGACCATCTGGATTATTATAAGGATCTTGATGAAATTCTTCTGACATTCAAGAAATATATCACCCTGATGCCAACTGATGGAATCGTCGTGGCCAATATTGACGATCCAAATATGGACTACGTGCTCAAGGATTCTACAATCAAGACCATTACCTTTGGTCTTCATGGCGGAGACCTGCGGGCTCGAGATATTACCTATGACCATGATGGACATGCCTCATTCAGAGTTTACTTTATGGATCAGTTCATCATGGCTGCAACGCTTCGCGTACCGGGCGAGTTCAATGTTTATAACGCCCTTGGTGCAATAGGTTCATCCATCGCTTCAGGAATTTCCATGGAAGCGATAAAAAGAGGACTTGAAGAATATAGTGGAGTCAATAAGCGGTTCCAGCATCTCTTTACAAAGAGGGGCATTATTGTCATCGACGACTATGCTCACCATCCCAGTGAAATCAAAAATTCGATTAAAACCGCATTGAAAATGGATCATCGCAAGGTATATGTTGTATTTCAGCCTCACACCTATTCTAGGACGAAGGCTCTTTTTGAAGAATTCAGCGAGGTATTTGATGATCTCGATGCCTTGATCCTTCTCCCAATCTATGCTGCCAGGGAAATCGATACAGGCCTTGTGTCTTCGGAAGAACTTGGGGATGCCATAAGAATACGTCACACCGTCCATACCGAAAACTTTACAGAGTTTTCCCAGGCTGCCAATTATCTGGAAAGTATTGCAGAGTCAGGTGACCTCATCATCACGATGGGTGCAGGCGAAGCGGTAAAAGTAGCAGATATTTTGAAAACAATACTCTAAATAGTAAAAGTATATTGACAATTGAATTGACGATAAGTAGTCTAAGGTCATGGCTTCAAAGCCATGACCTTTTTTTAAGGAGGACATTATTTTGAATATCATCTTTCCAACCCTCAAAAAGAACAAATGGCTTCTGTTTTTCCCCTCACTCTTCATGATTGTGGGAATAAGCCTTGATTTTTTTAATCCACTTCTTACCAGGGCGATTATCGATCGTGTTTTGACGAATTCTGAGATTGAACTTTTTGTACCCATAATTCTCGGACTTCTCTTCATCACCCTCTCAAGGGCCGTTCTCGGATACTTTAAAGATTACCTTTTTGACAAGCTTTCGGTCAAAGTTTTGAACGATTTGAAGGATCTGGTTTTCACCCATATCCTGGGCCTTGACTTTAAATACTTCGATAACATGAATACAGGCGAACTGATGTCAAGAATGGGCGAGGATATCGACAATGTCTGGCAGGCAGTAAGTTTCGGCATTAGGCTGATTGTGGAAAATATTCTATTTTTCATTTTGGGACTTGTCGTCCTCCTTTATTTTAACTGGCAGCTGACCTTAATTGTGCTCATTATTCTAGTACCTATCACCTATATTGCCCTTAAGCTGGAAAATGAGACCATGAAAAACTATGGAGAAATCTCAGACCAGATTGCGTCTCTTAATACAACGGCTCAGGAAAACATTGCAGGCGTTCGCCTGGTCAAGGCTTTTTCAAGAGAAAAACATGAGATTATGAAATTTCTCAGCATGAACACGAAAAACTACGAACTCAATAACGAAAATGCGAGGATTACCGCCAAATATTATCCGCCGATCGAACTCATCACCAGCATCTCTCAACTCGTCATGATCTGCATCGGTGGTTATTTTGTAATTTCAGATCGCATGAGTCTAG
>Ga0209100_1000616_pt1 | contig 29330 bp, 23 predicted proteins | sample lystaG_FD_185480 | JGI IMG/M metagenome (GOLD analysis project Ga0209100, IMG submission 185480) | Glacier valley bacterial and archeal communities from Borup Fiord, Nunavut, Canada, to study Microbial Dark Matter (Phase II) -... | ecosystem: Environmental > Aquatic > Freshwater > Ice > Glacier ... | reverse complement strand
GGGACGGTTTGTGCGAAAAACGCTGTCGTTCTCGAAATGCTTGGAGATGCACCTCGCCTGTTTGAGTCTGTTCATTTACCGTTACAATCGAGAGAAAGCCGTTGTCATTCTACATTGAGCCATTACCGCCTCCTGGAATATGTCGTCCTCTAATCTCCTCGGGTAGCAACCAAAATGCGCGTATCAAGCGGCTGACCTGCTCAAGCTGCTCAGAATCCGAGAAACCTTTCATTCGGCTTCTCCTTTCAACAGTTGAGCAGGAGAGACTTCCAGGGCTTGAGCAAGACGTTCAATGATGGATAGGGTGGGATTACGAACGCCTCTCTCTATGCCACTGATGTAAGTGCGGTGTAAGTCTGAAACTTCAGACAGTAGGTCTTGTGACCAATGCTTAAGTTCTCGAAGTTGCCTAACATTGCGCCCCAAAACTTGATGAATACTCACAATACCATTGGAGAAAACTGAAGCCTATTAGTCTATAGCTGATGAGTAACAACAGGTTTCAGCCACGCCCGTTGCCCACTGAAACGCAAGAGTTCATACTCGAGCCATGCAACAAGACCTGATGACCGTGACCACCGTAGAAGCCGCTCGAGGGCTACAAAACGCAGGATTTTTGAGTTACTTTCTCGAGCCAACCTCCCCTTCGGATGTGTCCAAGAAGATGGATATGGCGGCAAACTTGGCCCATCACCACGCTAAAAAGGCGCTCGAGACAGGGCTGCTGCTCGAGATGAAGCGCGAGGGGGGGAAAGGTGTTTTACCAGCTCGCGGCGCGCACCTATAGGTACGCTCGAGACCTGTTGAAACAGGGCAGTTCCGATGACCCTATCGCGCAGAAAATGGCACGGCTCGAGGACCGTTTTCTACACGAATATCAGCGGTGTGACGCCTTCTGGAGTGGCCCCGACGGCTACTACAATCATGTGGGCTTTGGCACGCCTGAAAAGCCGCCTTTGGATATTCTCCACACCCCGCCCTCCACTCTGCTCGAGGGCATCCCCGCACATTTGGACCTCCGCAGCCTGCGCCTGAGCACCGAGGCTTACGTTCACCTGATGCGCGAACTCAGCCGCCTAATCGCTGCCGAACCCGACGGGGGCGCGGGCAGTCTGCCCTGCACCGTGGCACTGCTGGGCTTCGCAGGGCCGCTCGAGGAAAATGGAATTGGCGTGGACATCATCCTGAACTTCGTTCCCCTGCTCGAGCCAATTCAGGACCCTTCGTAGTGCTGCCGTAAAACCCTTTCCTCAAGCGGAATTCGCACCGTCATCACCAGCGCGTTGAGCGCCGTAAACACCACAGCCGTGACCCACGCACCCACCACGAGCGGCGTGATGAACAGCTCGAGCGCCACCACCAGATAATTGGGGTGCTTGACGAAGCTGTACCAGCCCTGCTTCACCCTCGCACCACCGGGAATGATGAGCACTCGAGTGTTCCAGTACGGCCCCAAATCGCGGATGATGCTGTAACGGGCAAATTGCAGGGCCACGTAAAGGGCCACCGCCCACCAAGACACCCCGGCATCGCGGTAGATGCCCTCGAGCAGCATGGAAATCAGCCACGCCGGGTGTAGCACCAGCAGCATCCAGTAATGCTCGCGCCCGTGCTCGACGGCTCCCCTCGAGCGGGCCGCCCTTTCGTTGTTGCGTGCGTGCCTCAACTCGAGCAGACGCTGCGCCGTCACCACTACAACCAGCACAATGGACGGAATCAACGCCCCCACCCCTGTAACCCAATCATCAGTCGCCCATCACTTCAAAAAAGACGTGCTCGATGGAAAAGCCCGGTCCCATGGCGCTGAGAATACCCTTTCCGGCCTGGGGTTGACGCTTGACGAAGCGCTCGAGCACAAAGAGCACCGTGGGACTGGACATATTGCCGTAATCGCGCAGCACGCCGCGAGAATCCTCGAGCGCGCCCTCGGGCTGATTGGTGACCCGCTCGAGCACGCTGAGCACCTTGGCCCCGCCGGGGTGCATCACAAAGTGCTTGAGGTCGGCCTGAGACCAGCGCAGCGAGGACAGCGCTCCAGTCAGGTTTTCCGGCATAATGCGCTCGAGCAGACCCGGCAGGTCGCGGGACAGCCACACTTTGAGGCCCTTGTCAGTCAGGCGAAAGCCCATGATATCCTCGGAATCGTCGAGCAGGGTGCTGTGAGCGCCGCTCAGCCGCACGATGGGCAGGCGGGAATGCTGAGGGCGCGGCGAGACGATGGCCGCTGCCGCACCGTCCGCGAACAGACCGCTCGAGACGAAGTTGGCCTTGTCGAAATCGTCCTTGATAAAGCTCAGCGAGTTGAGTTCCACCGCCACCAGCAGCACGGGTTTATCCAGCGCTCGAGCGAAAGCCGCCGCCTTGCCCAGTGCGCTTGCGCCCCCCGCACAGCCCAGGCCCAGAATGGGCAGGCGCTGCACGTTCCTCGAGAGTCCGAGTTGCTGCACCAATTGCGAATCCAGGCTCGGCGTGGCAAAGCCCGAGTTGGACACCCACATCACCGCGCCAATCTCGTGTGGCTCGAGACCACTTTCCTCGAGCGCCTTCTTCGCCGCTTCCAGACCCAGCTCGAGGGCCAGTTTCTTGTACAGCTCGTTTTTTTCCTCAAAGGTGTGCGTTTCGGCGTACCACTCGAGCGGCTGGGCCAGATGCCGAAAATCTATGGCCGCGTTGTCGAAGATGCCCAACATACGCGGCTTTTCGGCCATCTGCGGAAACAGTTGGGCAATGAGGTGCTTGGTGTCCCCCTGCGCGATACGGTGCGTGGGGACGGCGGTTTCGACGGACAGTAAGTAGCTCATAAGGTTTGTTTGGCTCGAGCAGTCTGTTTAAGGCGCGTAGCAGGCCCTCGAGAGCGAGCACAGTTTAAAACCCGAAGCTGTTGAGCACTTGACCCATTATTGCGATTAGGCTTGTGAATTGGTTCAGGTTGGGGTCAGCTCGAGGGGATAGGTGAGTAAAGAGGGCCTCCGGCGGGTTTTTAGTTATTGGTTATTGGTTGGTTTGATTTAGGGCAGTCTGGCCCGATAGGTGCCGCTCAGACCAAGACAGCGCTCGAGAACAGACTCTCCAAGAACCAATGACTAAAGCATTTTGCGGAAGTATTGAGCCAAGGGCGAAAAACTTCCCGACCAAAGGGAGTGGCAACGGGAAGGCGTTTTTCATGAAAATGGAGCCAGCCGGAGCGGAGCGGAGGTGGTGCAATGATAGTGAAAAATGCTTTAATGACTCGCCGGAGGCGCAAAACTCACCCCCCAAAACTCAACCCTAAAACTCGTCACTCTGCGGATGCTCACAATCCTCCCTGAACACGAACTGCGAAAAACGCTTGCGTTCGCGGCTGCTCCAGTCAATAGAGGGACGCACCTCGTGGTCGGGCAGGTAGCCCAAGCGGTACACCGCCATCAGCTCGAGGGTGTCTGGAACCTTCAAAAGCTGCTTGACCGCGTTCCACTCGTCAGGCAGCTCCATCGGGGTGCTGATGAACTGGATGCCCATCTTGAGTTCGCCCACCGTGAGCCAGATGTTTTCCATCGCCGCGCCCATGCCAAACTGGCTGTAAAAGCCGCTGAGTTGGCCTGGAATGTACTCGGCCTTGTCCAGCATTACCCCCAGTAAAAGCGGGCTTCCGGCCACCAGTTTGCGGCTGTCCTCTCCCAGACGCTTGGGTACGCCCAGTGAGCGCATCACCGCGATGCCGGTGTCGGAAAAAATCTGGCGGGTGAAAGGGCGCAGCGGCGCGGGCAAATGGTCGATGAAGATGCCGTCGCGCCGCTGGTCCATTTCGGCCTTGGAAAAGCGAAAGTAGCGGCGGTAACGCTGAAAGAAGATGCCCGCTTCGATGAGGGTCTGCATCGAACGCCCCGCGATTTCAGCCACTCGAGCGATGGTTTCAGGCTTTTCAACGATACAAAAGCGCCACGGCTGGCTGTTGAAATGGCTGGGCGCGGCGCTGGCGGCTTCCATCAGGCGGCGTTGGTGCTCGAGCGAAACCTTATCTAACCTGAGTTCGGGTTAAAGTTATTTACGAATATCGAACAATAGAATATGTTTAGAGCTTCGATTTTGACCACAATCCACCACAGTTTTACCTCAATTCTTCTCCAATTTTCCGGGTTTAGGCAATATTCTGTAAAAAACAGAATTATCCCGAACTCAGGTTATCTAGCTTGAAGGGGCCGTTGGTGGTACGCCTCGAGAGAATGGCCCTGTGCAGTGAGGTGGGCAGGCTCGAGGTGGGGAGGCTCGAATTTTGTACGCTCGAGGCGGTCTGGTCGGTTATGGGTTGTGCAGGGGTCAAAGTTCACCTCGAGCGAAGCAAAAGAAACTTTAAAGAACAAAGGTCAGCAGATAGCCCAACCCGATGCCGAGTGCCGTGAGCGCGTGACCGGGATTTCCCCCTCGAGTGCGCGGTAAAACGCTCAGCAACGCTACGCTCATAAACAAAGGCCATACACTGGCTCGAGCGCGCCACACCAGAAACAGGCTGAGCAGGGTCAGCGCAAAAATTGCGCCGTACAGCACATGATGCACGATAGGCCAGCGCAGATGAAAGAAGCGCAGTTGCAAACCCACACCCAGTCCCAGGTTGAGCAGGTAAAGCAGCGCGGTTGCGCCCAACACACTCCAGGCCAGCAGGGTCACGGAAAGAGTATATCGGGTCGGTTAAAACCGTATGGGTGTATTGAGGACGATTTGGTTTGAGCTGATGGAGCAAGTGCTCGAGCACATCTTTTCTCTACTTTTTTTCTCTACCCTCCAACCGTCTTGGTCTAAACGGCACTATTTTGGACAAAGCAGCATGTCTTGAGCAGAACGGCGTCTTGGCGAAAACGGCACCTAGCGGGCCTCGCCGCACCTACCGGGCCTGCTCGCCTATCGGGCGTCTTGGTCTGAACGGCACCTAACGGGCCAGACCGCCTGTCCGCCTCCAACCCTCCAACCCTCCAACCCTCCAACCCTCCAACCCTCCAACCCTCCAACCCTCCAACCCTCGAGCGCCCCTTCTGTATACTGCCCCAATGCTGGGCGCACTTTCCGAATTCAGTTACCTCACCGCTCAGAAAGCGACCTTATATCGCCGAATCATGCGGCTGTTTTTTGAGAGCCACACAATGCAGCGCTCGAGCCTGCCGCCCGAGGACGTTCTGAGCGCGCTCGAGCTGTCCGATTACCCGCTCGAGGACATCTTGCGCGACCTCGAGAGCCTGTGCGACTGGGGCAACCTGAGCAAGCGCCGCGACACCCGGCGGGCCGGTTCACTGGCCGAATACTCCCGGCGGCGCGACCTGTACTACGCCACCTCGCGGGGTCTGAGCATTGAGGAATTTCTCGAGAACGGTCTGGACAGCGCTGACGAGAACGCGGCAGTGGGCGCGGGGGTGGTGGGCGCTATCGAGCAGCGCTTAGAGAGCCTCAAAGCTCTGCTAGAGAATTTATTGGGCTTTGAGACACCCCAAATGGAACTGTTGGAAACGCTCGAGACGCTGTGGCGCGAACTGTACCAGGATTTTACCCTGCTTAGCGCCGACGCTCGGGGGTTGGCCGCTAACCTCGAGCGCAAACTCAGCCTGGAAGCGCTCGAGGAGTTTATCGAGTTCAAAGATGCGGTGCGGCAATATGTCGAGCGGTTGGCCCGTGAGCTGGCCGGAGCCGGACGGCGGGTGCGCCAAAAGCTCTCGAGCTTTACCCCGCTGCAAAGTGAGGGTTTGCTGCACGCCTTGGCTACCGTGCGCTCCGGGCGGCTCACCACCTCGGCCAACCTGCTGGACTACGGCAAAGCCGAGCGACGGGCCTCGAGCGAATGGAGCGCACTCTCGAGCTGGTTTTCTCGCCCCCTGTGTGAGGGAGATGGTCTTGAATACGCCATTGACGCGCTGAGGGGCGCGGTGTCAAGGGTGCTGGCCTTTGTGGACGCGCTGTACCGCACCCGCGAACTGGGTCTGGGCCGCGCCGGAGCGCTCGAGACACTGGCCCGTGAGCTGCTCGAAATCAGTGACCCGCTCGAGGCCCGCCAGAAGCTGGCCACACAGCTCAAGCTGTTCGGAGCGCTACATCTGGTGGGCGATGTGGCCGAGGAAAGCGTGATAAACGCCTGGAAAGAGCCGCTCGAGCCGATTCGTTTGCAGGCGGTGAGCAAGGGCAAACGGGCCGAGCGCGCGGCTATCGGAGCGGTAGGAAGCACCACCCCGCAGGCGCGGGCGGCGGCCAAAGCGGCTCTGGAGGCTTACCGCACTCGTGAGCGCGCGCTGCTGGGCCTGCTCGAGTCGGGCGGCGGCGTGCTGAATCTGGACGGTCTCGAGCTGAGTGACCCCCAGATGCTTCAGGACATTCTGAACCTGCTCGAGGCCGGACGCGAAGGGCGAGCGGCAGGGCCGGAAGGTCGTCTGGTAGAGGTCGAGTTTCTGGAGCAAAGTGCGGTGCTGCGCGGCCCCGATTGGAGCCTGCTGATGGAAAAAGGCGCGATTTTACGGCTGGTCTCGAGCGAGAATGACGAGGGTGACGAGCCAGATGGGAACGAAGAGGACACAGAGGACGAAGACGACGAAGTGCAGGAAGAACAGGACGAACTCCAGCTCGAGGAAGCTTTATGAGCGCCCCATTCAGCTCGAGCCGTGACTCCCGTAAAACGTCTAAAGGGGAACACCGGGTTCAACCCAGACGGTTGACGTTCGACGTTTGCGGCAAATACCCGAGAACCCCGCAACGCTCGAGGGACTTATGACTTTAAGTAACCGCCCAGAAGCCACTCCCGTGTCCAGTGGTCTGCAAGCGGCCCTTCGCACCCTGCTCGAGCAACCTTTGCTGCTCGAGGGCATGGACGGCTTTCGGGAAAGCTACCCGTGGCGACTCGACCTCAAGCGCTGGTTCGAGACCACCTGCAACTGGACCGTACAAAGTGGCGTGGGGGTGCTGCGGCTGGTCGCAGAGCACGCCCAACCCGACGCGGGGCGCGCCCTGAGCGGCCTCAAGACCGTGCGCTCGAGCGCCATGTTCGCCTGGGTGCTGTGGTTTCACGAGTATCTGGGGCTGAGGGTGGGTCAGGCGCGGCAGTTCAGCCTGGGTGAACTTTCAGAGGCCATTGAGGCCCAGAGCAAACTCAGCTTCAGTGAACTGGCCCAGCGGCGGGCGCTGCTTCAGGCGGTGTATCAGATGGACGCGCTGGGGGTGCTGCGGATTGTGGATGCCGAGACCGAACAATGGGAAGCCGGAGACGGCAGCGGCGGCGCACTGCTCGAGTTTAGCGCGGGCGCGGCTTACCTGCTGTCCAATCCCGTGCGCCTGGAGGCCAGCGCCGCACAGCGCGCCGCTCGAGCGCTCTTAGTCGGTCCGGCGCTGGTCCGGGCCGACGACCCCGCCGCCTGGGACGCTTTAAGCGAGACTTTAGCCGACCACCTGGAGGCGGGTCTGGGTTGGCCGCTCGAGCAGCACGCCCAGTACGCCTCGCTGCTGCGCGGGGGACGCGAACGCGGTCTGGCCGAGCGCTGGACGCCGGGGCGCAGCGTGACCGAGGCGGCGAGCCTGCTTTTACTCGGTGCCATTCGCCGCGAGGTGCTCTCAGGTGAGCTGGGGCCGGATGAGGGGGGGCGGCTCAGTTTAAGCCGGGGGCGTCTTTACCAGTTGCTCGAGGCGGTACGCTCCGACTACAAGGCCCACTGGGGCGAACAAGCCAAGATTGGAACCGACAAGCTGCTGCGCGAGATTTTGAACCTGTGGCACACCTGGGGTGGCCTGGTGGGCAGCTTGGTAGGCAGCTTAGAAACCGAACAGGTGGTGCTCGAGCCTCATCTGGGACGCTTCAAAGCGGGCTACGAAGGCGAGGAACTCGAGGAGCGACCCCGGCGGCGTAAGCGGCGGCGGTGAGGGTGGGAGGGTGGGAGGGTGAGCAAGCCGAGCCTTGCACCTCCGGCGTCTTGAGCAGAACGGCACCTAGCGGGCGTCTTGGCAAAAGCGGCACCTAGCGGGCCTCGCCGCCTGCTCGTGGGTCTTTAGTTTTTGGTCATTGGTTGGTCTGCTTTTTGCTCCCAACATCAAACCGACCAAGAACCAACTACCAAGAACCCGCCGGAGGCGCTCTTTTCACCTTATAAACGTCTTGGACAAAGCAGCACTTGACCTTGCCTGTCCGCCTCCAACCCTCACTCCCTCCAACCCTCCCAACCCTCCCTCGAGCCGACAAAGGGTAAACTCGAGACCGAAGACGCTTTATCAACCTTCACCCAACCCTGCTCTCGAGCGAACCTAAACCCACCATGCCCAGACCCTCGCTTTTTGACCACACCGAACTTGCCCCGCTGTTGCGCCGACCTGCTAGTGGACTCCTTCCCACCCGCCTCATTCTGGTCAATTACTGGCTGTACCACACCCAGATTTTCCACTTCGCGCAGGGGCGGCTGTTTCTGACCGGACACAACGGCTCGGGCAAGTCCACCGGCCTGACCGCCGCCATCACCTTGCTGCTCGATGGGGACAGCAGCCCCCACCGCCTCGACCCCTTCGGGGGCAATCGGCGCAGCCTGCGTTACTACCTGTTAGGCGACCGCGAGGCTGGGTTCGAGTTCGAGAGCCGCCGCGCTTATCTGGCGCTCGAGTTCGTCAGCCCCAGCGGGCACTACCACACCGTGGGCCTGGGGATGCAGGCCAGCGAGGGCAGCCGCGAGGTGAACAAGTGGGGGTTTTACAGCCCCATCCGGCTCGAGCACCCGTCCGGCCTGTCCTTATTACAAGACGATATTCCACTCTCCAAGCGGCAACTGACCGAGCGGCTCGAGCGCCGCACCGAGACTTTGAGCGGGGATGCCTCGCATACAGGTGAAGGCGAAACTGCGGGAACCGTGGTGGACAGTGCCCAGTACGCTGATTTGGTGCGTTCCAGGCTGTTTGGCGGCGCGCCCGAGGCGTCTTACCGCGACCTGCTCGAGTTGATGCTGACCGTACGCGGCTCCAAACTGGGGCGCGAAGTCAAGCCCAGTCTGCTCGAGAGTTTGCTGCGCCGCTCGCTGCCGCAGGTCTCGGGCGAGGTGCTGGGGCAGCTTTCCGAGGGCATCGAGCGCATAGACCGCCACCTCGAGCGGGTGCGTACCCTGGCAGAGCAGGAAAACGCCGCACGGGCCATCAGCGAGGCGCACTATATAGGCGCGCTGGCTCAGGCCCAGTGGCGTGGACGGGGGGTAGCCGAGGCCCAAAGCGCGCTCGAGGCGGCGCGGGCGCGGCGCGAGAGCGCCCAGGCCGAGCGGGCGCGGCACCGCACCGAACAAGAGGCAGCGGGCCTGCGTGAACGCGAGGTGAGCGCAGAACTCGAGACCCTGCGCGTCGAGGTCGAATCTCTGGAAAAGCAGGTCTACGACGGTGAAGGCGCGCTCAAGAGCCTGGAGAGCGACCTGGAAAAAGCCCGCCGCGAACTCGAGCACAACCGCCGCCGCCGCCGCACCGAGACCGAGCGAACCGAGCGGCTCGAGGCGGCAAAGCTCGAGGCGGTAGGGCAAGAGGACGCCGCCCATACCGAATGGACCACGCTCGAGCACAACCTGAGCCAACTGGCTTGGTGGACCGGGCCGGACAGCCTCAAACCCCGTAGCAAAGCGCTGGACCGGGCCGAGGGCGCACTGCGGCAGTTCGAGCGCGACACCGAGCGCCTGCGAGACCGCGAGGCCGAGCGGGCCGAGAGCGCAGCCCGCAGCGAAAGCGCCAAAACCGAACTCGAGGACGCTGGAGACGCGCTGGACCGCACCTTACAGGAAACAGCCCGCAGCTTACGAACTAAAGCCGCGCGGCTCGAGCTGCCCGAAAGCGTATTGGAGGCGCTCGAGAGCCGCCTGGAGCACGAGCCAGACGCTGGGGGCGCACTGGACGCGCTCGAGGAACATCTTTTGCCCCAGCTTGAGGCCGCGCGCGACGCGCTGGCCGGAGGGCGCGCGTCGCGCCGTGATGTACAGGCGCGGCTCGAGGCGGTCCAGGCCGAGTACACCGCGCTCGAGGCCCTTTCTGACGCTTCACCACCGCTCACAGCGGACCGCATTAGGGCCACCGAGGTGCTCGAGGCGCAGGGAATCGTGTCGCACAGCTTTTTTGAGACTGTTCGTCCCCAAGCGGCAAGCGAGGGCCAGGATTTAGCCCTGCTCGAGTCGGGCCTGCTGGCTTCAGGAATGCTGACCGCGCTGCTGGTGGCCCCCGAAAAGCAGGAACAGGCGCTGCTCGAGCTGGAAAAACACGGTCTGGCCGAGGTACTGTTACAGACGGGCAAGAAAGCCAAGCGTTCACTGGGTCAGGTCCTCGAGCCGGAAGACGGTGCGCCGCCTGCGCTCAAAGCGGCGCTCGAGGGCCTCTCGCTTGATTTGGGAGAGCCGGGGGTGACGCTTGAGGGTCGCTGGACGGGTGGAACCCTCAGCGGAACCGCCGCGCCCGCCACCACCGTGCGCTACCTGGGAGCGCGGGCCAGAGCGCAGGAGCGCCAGCGTCTGCTCGGTCAACTCGAGGACCTAAAAACCCGGCTCGAGGGGGAACACCAGGCGGCCCAGACTGTGGAACTCGGGCTGGAAAATGCGCTAACAGCTTTGGAAAACGGCTGGCGCGAACTGCGCGAGGCGCGGCTCGAGGGAAAGGTACGGGCCGAGGCGGTGCGGACCCGAGACCGCGCCCGAGACCGTTTCGCGGCCCGCACCGAGGACTTCGAGCGGGTGCTGGCTCAGCTTCAGGAGGCTAGAGTACTCTCGAGTGCGGCCACCGCGCGGCTCGAGAGCGCTTTTTCCGAGCTGCACATTGTAGAACTCAGTCGGGCTGGCTTCGACTGGGCGCAGGTCGAATACCGCGAAGCCGAGGGCAAAGCCAGACGGAGGACGGCCCTGAGCGAGGACCTCGAGCGGCTAAGTCTGGCTCTGGCCGATTTGGCCGCGCGGCAGCTCGAGACGCTCGAGGAACTCAGTCGCCTGGACCTCGAGCGCGAGGGTCTCGAGCGGGTGCGCGACGCACTGAGCAGCCGCCTTGCCGAGCTGCGCCGCGAACTCGACGCGCCCGACGTGGCCGAGCTTAGGGCGCGATTGCGCCGGGGTCAGGAGCGGCTCAAAGCCCTGGAGCGCGAACTGCGGGAGCTGAGCCGCAGCCTCGAGCTGGCCTCGGCCCGCTTGCAGGCCCTGGAAGAGCGCCTGCCCGAACTCGAGCGCGACCTGAGCGCGCGCCGAAGCGACCTCGAGCGGGCTAATGAGCGTTTGGAAGTCGCGCTCAGCGCTCACCCTGGCTTGCGTGAGAAGCAAACTCTCGAGGCTTTGCTTACCCCAGAGCTGGCCCCCGAAGGCAGCCTGGACGCGCTCGAGAAGGTTGCGGCGTCAGCCAACTCGAGCGCCCGACAGGTCTTTGACCTGCACGCGTCGCGGTTGGAGCTGCCCGACTCTTACGGGCCGCACTACAGCGCTCTGGGAGCGCGTTTCTGGCTCGAGGGCCAAACTGTGTTGCCCTCCGAGTTGCTCGAGCACCTGAGCAGCTTGCTCGAGGAAGCCCAGAAGCTGCTCAGCGACGAGGAGTCACGCACCTTTCACGCCGAACTGGTCTCGAGCCTGAGCGAGGAACTGGACCGCCGCATCCGCGAGGCAAGGCGCTGGGTCGAGGGGGTACGCGGCACCCTGCGGGGACTGCGCTTTCACGAGGAGCGACTCGACCTCGAGCTGTACGCCACCCGCAGCGAGGGGCTGGCCCGACTGATCGACGGCAAAACCGACCCCATCCACCAGCCGGACAGTTGGCAAAACAGTGTACGGCTCGAGACCATGCGCCTGGTCGAGAGCTTGCGCCAGAACCCGCCTCCCGAGCTGTCCTTTCCGCAGGCGCTCGAGAGTGCGCTCGATTACCGCCAGTGGTACGGCTTCGCCTTTTACGGCATTTCAGGTGGCGAGGGCAAGCGCGACGGCCCCGAGCGTCGGCGCGAAATCACCGACCGCACCTTTGCTCAGCGCAGCGGGGGTGAACGCAGCGCGGTGCTCTACACCTTCCTGTTCGCCGCGCTGGGCGCACGCTTCGACGCGCTCGGTCCGAGTGTGCCACGCCTGGTGGGCATTGACGAGGCTTTTGCAGGCATGGACAGCGCCAACATCGCTGCCATCTACGGGGTGATGACCTCTCTCGAGCTGTCCTGGATAGGCACCAGTCAGAACCGGGTGGATTTGTCCACCGCCCTGCCCGCCTGCGCCACCTACCAACTGTTCCGGGCTGGCTCGAGCGCCGGAGATGGGGTCTCGAGCCTGAGTTATTTGTGGAACGGCTCACAGGCGCTCGAGGGGAGTAAGTTTGGGTTATGAGTGGGGGTGATGAGTGGTGAGCTAAAGATTGTTTGGGAGGTGAGCGCAGGCGGGTAGTGCAGTTTCACAGTGATGCCGGAAAAACAGTCTGTAGGGGCGTTTCGCGTCTTGGCGAAAGCAGCACCTATAGCATTTTCCGCTATCACTTCGACTTTTCCGCACTCCCAGAGCAAAACGGCACTGTCTTGGTGAAAGCGGCACCTATCGGGCCTCACCGCCCCGTGGGGCCTGCCCGCTCCGCTCCAAAGTCTACGTTGCCGCGAGAAACGCTACCCTTTTCTAGCAGCGAAGCGTCTTGGGCAAAACAGCACCCCGTGGGGCTTGCCCGCGTCTTGGGCAAAACAGCACCCCGTGGGGCTTGCCCGCGTCTTGGGCAAAACAGCACCCCGTGGGGCTTGCCCGCGTCTTGGGCAAAACAGCACCCCGTGGGGCTTGCCCGCTCACCATAGAAACCTGAAACAGATCAGGTATCTATGGGAAAGGCTATATCGGGCCTCGCCGCAAACGCCCGGAACCGCTTTGGCAAACGCTCGAGAAAAAGTACGGCTCTGCAAAGTTGAAAGAAGCGCTGTATAACCTCATCTATGTCGCCCCAAGACGCGCTAAACCAACTTTCACGCAGTGGCCTGCGCCCGGTGCTCGAGGCCGCGCTCGAGCGTTATCGGCGCGACGGGACCCTGGGACGCAGTTCGCCCGCGCTCGAGGACGCCGCCTGGGACGCACTCTCTAGGCTGCTGGGCCGGAGGGTGCGGCGGCTGGATTTGCTCGATTTAGACGCCGCCCTGCGTCAAACCCGTTACGGCCTGCCCCTGCTCGAGGTGTTACAGGAACTCAACGGTGGCCCCATTTTAGTGCAGCGAGAACAGAAAAGTACCCTCGAGCGGGCACTTTCTGAGACCCTTCAGGCCGTTTCCGACCCGGAGTGGCGGGCGGCTCTCGAGCGCGGCGAAGCGGGTGCAAGTCTGATACGAACCGCGCTGAACAAGAATCCCGAAGCCCAGAAAAACGCGCTGCTCGAGGACCTGCGCCGCGTCTCGAGCGCCCTGAACCTGCTGCGGGCTTCGGCCCTACACCTGCCGATTCTGGCGGTTAGGGTGGCGGACAACGCCCACGCCCTCGACCCGGACAGGCGGGCGGGAAAGCTGCTGGGTGCTGCGCTCGAGGGCCTAAATCTGCCCGCTCCGTTGCGCGATAGGGTCAGCTCGAGCGTGCTGGTGGCTAACTTACGCGGTGCAGCGTGGCTCGAGGCGGCAGCGGAGCGCGCCCTGATTCTGCCGTGGCTCGAGGTGGACCGATTGGGCGTGGTCCGGGCCGAAAATGACGCACTACACATCGTCGAGAACCCCGCCGTGTTCGAGAAATTGCTCGAGCATTGGCCCGAAAAAAGCTTGCTCTGCACCTCGGGACAGCCCAGCCACGCCGCACTCAGCCTGCTCGAGCGGCTGAGTCTGAGCACGACCTTGAAGGTGTGCTGCGACCTCGACGTGGGCGGCCTACACATCGCAGCGCGTCTGAAACGGCGCTTTCCGGCCCAGTTTGCGGCGTGGCACTACGACCTCGAGACCTACCGCACGCTGCTCAAAACGGGCAGCGGCGTAGCGCTCAACCCAGAGCGCCTCAGCACGCTCGAGCCGGATTTTCCTGAACTTGTTGCCACGATGCGCCAGTATGAGGTCGGGTTTCATCAGGAGCAATGGCTGGGGAAGCTGCTCGAGGGCTAAGCGCGAGGATTGGCCTCGAGCGAAACCCGCACTCGAGTGTCGTGAAAAGTGCTGCCTCCGCCCAAATCGGTGAGGCTCTGCGAGGTCAGGGTGTTGATGCCCTTACCGTCTGGCGCGTGCATTCCCCACCAGGTTCCCTCTACAATCACGCAACCTCGAGCAATTTCACTCAAAAGCTTCACCCGCCGCACCACGAAACCCTGTTCACTCTCGAGCTTGGCGTAATCGCCTTCCCCCAAATTCAGGGTGAAAGCGTCGTCCGGGTGAATCTGCACCCTCGGCTCACCGCCCTCGGAATGATTGATGCGCTCGAGGTTTCCATACGTGCTGTTCAGAAAGTGGTGCGCGGGCGGGGTGATGAGCAAAAAGGGATACTCAGCCGGACCATTCCCCGGCTCGAGGAACTGCGGCACTGGACTGAGCTGAATTTTGCCGCTCGAGGTGGGCGCACCGTCTGCGTAAGGCAAAAAAGGCGTGGGTAGATTGAGTTTGACGCTGCCCTCGCGCCGGAGCCTTTCCGGGGTGATGCCCGTTAAGTACGGATGGTCGGTATCGAGTAAGTGCTCGAGCAGTTGGTCCATGCTCCAGTACAGCGTTTCTTCCTCGAGTCCCAGACGCTTGCCCAGTTCGGCAAAAATCCAACTGTTCGGACGGCACTCACCCAGCGGCTCGAGGGCGCGCTCATTGAAGCTCAGGAAATGGTGGCCATAGCTGGTGTAAACGTCTTCATGCTCGAGGAAGGTGGTGGCAGGCAATACGTAATCCGCTAACTGCGCGGTCTCGGTCAGGGCGTTTTCGAGGACTACGGTGAGCAAATCCTGGCGCTCGAAACCTTTAACCACTTTGCTCGAGTCTGGGGCCACCACCAGCGGGTTACAGTTGTACACGAACAACGCTTTGAGACCGCGTGACGGCTCGAGCGCCGCGCCCAACTGATTCATGTTGACCGTGGGCGTATTTCCGCGCACCAGATGGGCCGCCCCCAGCTTTTTGCGGTTCAGTTTGAACGCGCCGCCGCTCGAGAGTGCTGCGCCGCCGCCGGGATATTGCCACTGACCGCGCACCACTGGAAGCAGCGTGACCGCTCTGAGCGCGTTTCCACCGCCCGCGTGCCGGGTCATGCCGTAGCCCACCCGAATATAACTGGGCGTGGCCGAACCGTAAGCCTGGGCTAAATCTAGAATCTCGGCGCTCGAGAGTCCGGTGATTTGAGAAACCCGCTCGAGGGGCCATTCCCGCGCCTCATCCCGCAGTTCTCGCCAGCCCTCAGCGGCCCGCTCGAGGTAGGGTTGGTCAAACAAGTTGTTTTGAAACAGGTAGTTCAGAAGGCCGTAAACCAGCGCCACATCGGTGCCGGGAGCAATATTGAGGTGTTGGTCGGCAAACAGGCTGGTGCGCGTCTGGTACGGGTCTATGTGGACAATGCGTGCCCCATTTTTACGGGCCGCTTTCAGAAACGGCGTCAGGTGGCTGTTCGTGGCAAGGCTGTTGATGCCCCACAAAATAATCAATTTGGCGTTTGGCACGTCCTCGAGTTCGGGCGCATAGCGGGCGTTGCCGTAGCTCAGGTTCCAGGCCGCCATTCCCGCCGTGGCGCAAATGGTTTCGTCGAGTTCACACGCGCCCAGCGCCCGAAAAAAGCTGTGAACGTGCGTTCCCTCGCGCAGACCCATCGTTCCGGCGTAGTTGTAGCGCAAAACGGCGTGTGGTCCTTCATTCTCGAGAATAGTTCTCAGCTTTTCACTGATTTCCTCGAGCGCCTGGTCCCAACTGATTCGCTCAAGCACGCCATTTACCCGTTTCATCGGGTAGAGCGGCCTGTCGGGGTGGTACTGTCGCAGCGGGTAATGCACGGTTTTACCGCAGGCAAAGCCCTTTGTGATGGGATGGTCGGGGTCTCCGGTGATGGCGGTGGCCCGTCCATCCTCGAGCGTGACCTTCAGGCGGCAGGCGTCGGGGCAGTCGAGCGGACAGGTGAGTAAAACGTCGTGGGACATAGCTTCAGTGTAAAGGAGGCTTCTGTGGAACCGAGGTTCGAGATTGTACTCATCAAATCTTCTAACTTTCTTAATTCTCGAGTAGAATCCTCCTGAACGCGATGTTCTCGAGCGCAAGAAATGGAGGTTGGCATGGGCGACGCATGGAATATCTTCTCGATTTTGCAACTGTTTATCTGGATGTTCACCACCTGGGCAGGACGCGGGGTGTTATGCCTAGTTATAGGAGCGCTGATTCACGCTCGAGGTGGCCCGGATATCCTGTCCACCCTGGCTTTAGTGGGCGGCGCAGTGTTCTGGGGCATCGGGGTATATGGCTGGGGAAAGCGCTCTAAACGCTGGTGAATTCTGCATCACCCGTCAGGTTCACCTTTTACACTCGAGCCATGCAAAAACTCCTTCTCGCGCTGCTGCTTTGCTCGAGCGTGGCCCTCTCCCAGAAACAAACCCAGAATCAGACTCAGAATCAGACCTCCAGTTACGGGCGTCCCACACCCTCGAGCATCCTGTTCGATGCCCGAATCCAGACGCCCGAACCCAGGCTCGAACCCGCACTGGAAGGCCGTGTTATGCAGGACGCCGCTGCAATGAAAGACGCGCAGGGCCGCGCGCTGTGCCCGCCTCGAGACACGCGGGTCAGGGGCAGGGCCACGGGGTCGTTCACCCGAGCCGGGGCCAGCCAGAGCGCTTATCTGGTGTTCGGCTGCCGGGTGACGCAGGGGACTGAAAGTTACGGCTTGCTGATGTATGAGGGGTCGCGCCTGCTCTCGAGCGCGCACCTGACATTGAGCGACGCTTTCGGATTCGCTCGAGAGTTTTACGCCACGCGCGACCTGAACGTCAATGGCCGCAGCGAACTGGCCCTGCGCTGGTCTTCGGGCGACGGCTGCTGCCTGCTCGAGCGCCTGAGTCTGCTCGAGTTCGGCAAAACAGGTTTAAAGCCGCTGGGCGAACTGCCGCTGATGTTCAGCGGGGCCGAAAATAATCCGGGGAGTGGCTTCACCAATTTCAACTACACCCTGTACGTGCAAAAAGGTCCACACCCGGTTTTCGTGGGCGTGGACGCACTCAACAAAAAATTTCCCACCGTGCTCGAGCTGCAAAAGGCCCAACTCACGCTCAAAAACTTTTAACCTTTAATCAGCGCCTCAGCCCCAACCCGCTTTGCAGCGTCCTCGAGCACCCGCTCGGTGTCCTCCCAGCCGATGCAGGCGTCGGTCACGCTCACGCCGTATTTTAGCTCGGCCTTATCCTGCGGGATGCCCTGCTTGCCCGCCTCCAGGTTGCTCTCGAGCATCACCCCCACGGTCTCACCCTTTCCGTTACCCCTGGCCTCGAGCACGCTGTCCAGCGCAATTTGCTGCTTAGCGTGGTCGTAACCGGAGTTGTGATGGCTACAGTCCACCAAAAGGCGTGGCGCTAGTCCCGCCTTCTCGAGCAGGGCGGCGGTTGCACCCGTGTGCTCGGGACCGAAGTTGCTGCCGCCGCGCCCCCCGCGCAAGATGACGTGTCCGAAGGCGTTGCCCCGCGTGCCAAACACGCTGGCGCGGCCCTCGCCGTCTATGCCCAGAAACGAGTGTGGCTTGCGGGCGCTCTGGATGGCGTCGAGCGCAATCTGCACGTTGCCCTCGGTGCTGTTTTTGAAGCCCACCGGCACGCTGATGCCGCTGGCCATGGCCCGGTGGGTCTGCGACTCGGTGGTGCGCGCGCCAATCGCGCCCCAGCTCAAGAGGTCGTCTATGTACTGCGGAATAAACGGGTCGAGCAGTTCGGTGGCCACCGGCATGCCCAGTCTGTTCACCTCGAGCATCAGTTTGCGGGTGAGCTTGAGACCCTTTTCAAAGTTATTGGAAAAATCCATGTCGGGGTCTTGCAGAAAACCGCGCCAGCCCACCGTAGTGCGCGGCTTGTCCACGTAAACCCGCATCACGATGAACAAACTTTCCAGGTAGCGCTGACGCAGCACCTCGAGCCGCTCGGTGTACTCGAGCGCCTGGTCCACATCGTGAATCGAGCACGGACCGACCACCACCAGCAGGCGCTTGTCCACGCCCATCAGGATGTTTTGCACCGCCTCACGGCCCGCCATGACGGTAGCTCGAGCTTCTCTGGTGAGGGGAAACTCGGCTTTGAGCGCACTGGGCGCGACGATGGGGGTCTGGCTGACGACGTTGGTGTTGGAGAGGGGCATTGTGGACTCCTTGTATCAGGGGCAAAAAAACTGCGCTCGAGCCGGATTCTCGAGCGCAGAGAAAGTTGAAACCGATTTACAGACGCGCTCGAGAAACAAAGGGCGCAAAATAAAAAGCAAAGCTTTTTTGAATGGCTCGAGCGGACATAGGCTCACTGTAACTGCTGGCCTCCAAAAACATATGAGGGTTGTCTAGGAAGAGGGCAACCTCGAGTCGAAACGCTGTCCAACCGCTCGAGCCAAAAATTTGAGCCGGGTCAGCCATTTTTCAAACTTAAAGAATTCATTGAGATTTTCTTAGCCTTCAGCAAACTCGAGCGATATGATGGGGCCGTTCAACCCCTTTTCATCACGCTTTCAGGAGACCCCTATGCGAACCCGTACCATTTTGCTCTCGAGCCTGAGCCTTGCCGTTCTCGCCGCTTGTTCACCCACCCCCACCGCTAGAGCGTGCCTAACAAGGTTTCGTAGTAAGGCTGGTTGAATCTGTTTTTGGCGTAAAACATCGCTCTAGACGCATTTCTCGAAAAGTATAAAATGTGGGGATTCTTGTGGTCGCTGTCTACCCAACTCTCCTCACACGGTTTCTTGTTCCAGATGCTGAGGGGTACATTTGGTGTTTTAATATGGAAGATGTGTGCTGAACAACGTTTTTTTGCCCATCTTAGCTAAATACAGAATTGTATGTAGCAACTTCAGAATCTTGTTAGGCACCCTCTAGAGCAGCACAATTTAAAATTCCTCCCACACTTTGTAGGAGGAAATCTTCTTTAATGCAGCGAAAGAAAGCATGAGAGTCTCACCGCACAGCCAAACTTTACGCCGTCGCGTTCGGCTGCTCCACCTTAGCGCCCCGTCTCGAGGGCTTGACCTTTGGAACTTCACCCTCGAGCGCGGCCAATCCACCCACCAGGGCCAAGTCCAGCACCTGCTCGAGCGTGCCCACCGGGTGAAAGGTCATGCTGGTACGCAGGTGGGCCGGAATGTCGCGCAAATCGCGTTCGTTCTCGAGCGGCAGCAGAATGTGCTTGATACCCGCTCGACGCGCGCCCAGCACCTTTTCCTTGAGACCGCCAATGGGGAGCACCCGCCCGGTCAGGGTGATTTCGCCGGTCATGGCCACGTCGTGGCGCACCGGAACGCCGCTCAGTGCAGAAATCAAACTGGTGGCGATGGTGACACCCGCGCTGGGGCCATCTTTGGGAATCGCGCCCGCCGGGAAGTGAATGTGAATCTCTGCTTTCTCAAGCTTGTCTTCGGGCAGGTGGTAGCGCTCCTGGTTGGCTTTGGCGTAGGAAAGCGCCGCTCGAGCCGATTCCTTCATCACGTCGCCCAGTTGCCCGGTGAGCACCAGACCCGAACCCTTCATCACACTGGTTTCCACGAATAAAATATCGCCGCCCACCGGGGTGTAGAACATGCCGGTGGACACGCCCACCATGTCGCGCTCGTTCTCGTGCTCGGGCGTAATTTTGGGCTGGCCCAGGTAGCGCTCGAGTTCCTTGTCGGTCACTTTGGCGCGTTTGAGTTCGCCCGACGCAATTCGGCGGGCCACCTTACGCAGGGTGGTGCCAATTTCACGCTCGAGGTTTCGTACGCCCGCTTCACGGGTGTAACCCTGAATCAGTTTCTCGAGGGCCGCGTCGGTCAGACTGACCTGATTGGCCTTGAGGCCGTTTTCAGTAATCTGGCGCGGAACTAAGTAGCGCTTGGCAATCTCAAGCTTCTCCTGCTCGATGTAGCTGTTGAACTCGATGACCTCCATGCGGTCCAACAGTGCGGGCGGAATCTGCTCCGGGTAGTTGGCGGTGGCGATGAACATCACCTCGCTCAAATCGAAGGGAACCCCCAAATAGTGGTCGTTGAAGGTGTGGTTCTGGGCCGGGTCCAGCACCTCGAGCAGCGCAGAACTGGGGTCGCCCTGATAACTGGTGCCTAGCTTGTCCACCTCGTCGAGCAGAATCACCGGGTTCTTGGTTCCGGCACTGCGAATGCCCTGAATCAGGCGTCCAGGCATGGCCCCGATGTAGGTGCGGCGGTGGCCCCGGATGTCGGACTCGTCCCTTGCGCCGCCGAGGGCGATGCGGATGTACTTGCGGCCCAGCGCCTTGGCAATCGCCTGCGCGATGCTGGTTTTACCCACCCCAGGAGGTCCGGTGAACACCAAGATGGGTCCCTTGTTGGCCTCGCCCTGCGACAAATCGCCCTTGGCAGCGCGGTCCCGACGCAGTTTGCGAACCGCCAGAAACTCGAGCACCCTATCCTTGACCTTCTCGAGTCCGTAGTGGTCCTCCTCGAGAATCTTTTCGGCCTCGAGCATGTCCAGGCTTTCCTCGCTCCGCACGTTCCACGGCAGCTCGGAAATCACGCCCAGGTAGGTGCGAATCACGCTGCCCTCGGCGCTGTCGGGGTGCATTCGGCTCAGGCGATTCAGTTCGCGGTCCACCTCTTTCTTGACTTCCGGGGTTAGACCCAGCGCCTCGATTTTCTCGCGCAGCAGCTCGGTTTCGTCCTCGCCCTCGTCGCCCTCGGTGCTCGAGAGTTCCTTGCGAATGGCCTTCATCTGTTCACGCAGGAAGTAATCGCGCTGATTTTTATCAATCTCTTCGCGCACCTGCTGCTGAATGCGCTTTTGCATGGTCATCAGCTCGGTTTCGGTGTCGAGCAACACTAAAACCTTGCGAATCCGCTCGAGCTTGGTGGGGGCCTCGAGCACCGCCTGCTTGTCCGGGACCTTGAAATCGAAGTGAAAGGCGATGTGGTCTGCAACCTGCGCGGGGTCGTCTAAACCGTGAATCAGTTGCACCGTGTCTGGGGGCAGGAATTTACCGCCCGCAATCACCTCGTCGAACTTGGACATGAGTTCGCGGCCCAGCGCCTCGAGTTCGAGCGAGTTTCCGTCTCCGACCTCGAGCATCTGCACTTCAGCGCGCATGAAGTCGCCCTCGAGATACTTGAGAACCTTAACCCGCTGAAAAGCACTGACCAGCATCTGCACGCTGCCGTCGGGGTTGCGACGGGTTCGCAGAATCGAGCAGGCGGTTCCAATGGTGTACAGGTCCTCGCCGCCGGGTTCGTCCAAATCCTTGTCCTTCTGGGACACAATCAGGATGCTTTTATGCGACTCCATTGCCGCGTCAATAGCCCCAATAGACAGCGCCCTGGCGGCGTCTATGTGTTGCACCATAGTCGGGTAAATGACAGAACCGCGCACCGGACACACCGGCAAGATGTTGGGTAAAATAGGATTTTCAGGAATTTCAGTATTTTTAGGCATTTTCAATCCTTTCGGACGGCTCGAGAGAGGGTGTGAACCAGGAAACTTGAGTCTGGTGTTGTCAAGTTTATAGCTTTTAACTTTATAAAGCAAGTGCGGATTCTGGGGGGCACGACCCATACATCTCGAGGGGCAGGGCTGCGATGTGGACATTCTATTTCGTTTTTAGAGGTCAGGTGTCCGCAAGCGCAGGAACCAAAAAATTCCCTCGAGCGCTGAACTCGAGGGGTGAGGTTAAAACGGCTGATTTGCGAAGCGCTCACTCTGCAATGGTGACGGTTTTGACGTTGGGGCTGTTGCCGATGTACCCCTGGTCCACCACGAACACATCGGTGTTGGTGGCCAGTACCGGAGTGAATGACGCGAGGTCTACACCGGTATTCACTGTAGACACGTCCATGGTGCTGCTCGAGGCGGCCACGGCCATCGCGGCGGCGCTTCCCTCGGTCAGTGTGCCCACCTCGGAGACCTCGAGCGAGGGTTCGGTGCTGGCTAGATTGAACACCCGCAGCGCCACCTTACCACTTTGCGGCGTGACTTTCTGGGTCTGGAACGAGGTCAGGCGGGTCTGAAGTTGGGTGTCCCCACCAAACACCAGGGTGTACTGGCTCGAGCCGTCCAAGTTGAGGTCCAGTACCCCAATGGGGTAGACCGTTCCAGCTTCCATCACTTTCTGAACCCCCGAACCCACGTCCACAAAGCTCGAGGCGGCGGCGCTGCCTACTGAGCTGGCAATCTGCTTGTCGCCCACCCACAGGTCCACGCTGTGAGCGTTGCTGGCGATGTTGGCGACTCGCACCTCGGCGGCCTGGGCGCTCGAGAGGAGGGCGGTGCTGAGGGCGAGGGTAGCGACGATTGAAATGAGCTTTTTCATGATGTTCTCCTTGACACCTTGTGGACGCGGTTTGCGCTTCCGTCGGTGATGCCTAGAGAGTAAGGCGGAGAATATCAGGGTCTGTGCAGTGTTTTAAGGCACACTCGAGCGAAATCTTCGACGGTTCTTGACAGAGTAAGTAGAACAGCAATTCGCCCTGCTACCGGGCAAAATTCTGAAAACATTGTCTAGAATGGAAAAATCTTAATCGGGCTATGCTCGAGCGAAAAAGCTACTTTTGTATCGTTAAGAAAACATCAGCGCTCAGCTCAAGTTGGCTCGAGAGATGAGACCATCCACAATTTGGGTTTAGAGGGTTTTGGAAAAAGTGGTCGCTCGAGGGGGTTGCTGGCTCGAGGGGCCAGAATCAGCAGGGTATGGCCGGGTCGGGGCCGATAGATTTACCCTGTTTGGACGGGGTGCTCGAGGTAGCCGACGTTTACCGGGGTGTGTTTTGAAGCTCGAGCAGGGCGTGAAGCTGCTTACGGACACCCTCGAGATTTTGCGTTGCCTCTAGATTGCTGAACCTCAGCACCTTAAGGCCCAACCCCTCGAGTTTCTGGGTGCGCTCGAGGTCGTAGGCTTGGCCTTCTGGGGTGAAGTGGCTTTCATCGTCTACTTCTATGACCAGTTTGAGTGTGGGACAGTAGAAATCCACGACGAACCCGAGGATGGGGCGTTGGCGCAAAACACGGTGGGGAAACTTTTGTAGACACTCGAACCACAGGCGCTGTTCGGCTCGAGTCATCGCACGGCGCATCTCCTGCGCTCGAGCAACTGTTTTACGGGTGTATGGGAGGTTGCGACGCTCGGGCTTCGTCATGATGGTTTGAGCTTAAGCTTTGAATCCCCCCTCTGAGCGCTTCGCTTTCAGAGACCCCCTTGTTAAGGGGGTACTTTAAATACGCTTGGCTCGAGTACCAAGGTTTTTAGTACCCCCTTAACAAGGGGGTCTTCACACAGCGAAGCGCGTGTGAAGGGGGGATTGCCCGGTCCCGCTCGAGCTACTCCTCAGCCCACCTCGAGCGGCCCCCATACTGGCTTTTCCCGTTCGCAATCAAGTAGTCGTACTCCCCGCGAAACAGCTTGATGCTCGAGATGACCGGACCCAGACACGCGTCGGCCAGGGCGCAGAACGACTTGCCCGCGATATTGTCGGACATGTCCAGAATGAGTTCCACGTCTCCCGGTTTTCCGCCACCGCGCACGAGTTTCTCGTACATCTTGACCATCCAACTGCCGATTCCCTCGCGGCAGGGCGTGCATTTGCCGCAGCTTTCGTGGGCGTAGAAGCGCACCAGATTCCAGGTGGCGTTCACGATGCAGTAATCCTGCGGAATCAGAATCACACCGCCGGTGCCCAGCATCGAACCCTGTGCCCCAATCGCCTCGTAATCCATCGGCGTGTCCAGAATGGCGTCGTTCCAGGGCATCATCGGCGTACTCGAGCCACCGGGAATGATGGCTTTAATCGGCTCGAGTGGACCTCCGGCAAAGTCGTAAATCATCTCGCGGAAGGTTGCGCCCAGCGGCAGCTCGAACACGCCGGGACGCGCCACCGGACCCGAAATCTGGAACAGTTTATTGCCCTTAGACTTTTCGGTGCCCATGCTCGAGTACCAGTCCGCGCCATAACGCAGAATGTGCGTGGCCGCGCAAAAAGTTTCGACGTTGTTGATGGTAGTAGGCGAATTGTAGATGCCTGAAGCCGCCGGAAACGGGGGTTTGAGGCGTGGGTTGGCCCGCAGGCCCTCGAGTGAGTTCATCAGCGCGGTTTCCTCGCCGCAGATGTACGCGCCCGCGCCCCGGTGCAGGAATAGGTCGAAATCGAAGCCACTGCCCAGGATGTTTTTGCCGAGTAAGCCCGCCGCTCGAGCCTCGTTGATGGCCGCGTCAATGCGCTCTGCGCCCAACACGTACTCACCGCGAATGTAGATGTAACCGATGCTGGCTCGCATGGCAAAGCCGCCGATAATCATTCCCTCGATAAGCTGATGCGGGTCCTCGGTGAGCAGGTAGCGGTCCTTGAAGCTGCCCGGTTCCGACTCGTCGGCGTTGCAGATTAAGTAGTGCTGCCGCCCGTCCTTGAGCGGCATGAACGACCACTTGAGGCCGGTGGGAAAGCCCGCACCACCGCGTCCGCGCAGGCCGGACTTTTTCATCTCGTCAATCACCGGGTCTGGCCCCAGGGCGAAGGCGCGTTTTACGGCTTCGTAACCGCCATCTTTGCGGTAACTCTCGAGGGTGAAACTGTTGTCTTTGCCTACCCTTGCGTATAAGGTGGGTTTAAATCGGGCGTCTAGGGCGCTGGTTATCGGACGTGGTGCTGTCATGGTCATAGTTCGGTCTCCCTTAAAGTACCCCCTTAATAAGGGGGTCTCTCGAGTGCCTTTCTCGAGAGGGGGGATTAAAAAGCTTGGGCTTCGGCTCTGAATCCCCCTGCTCGAGCAGCGCTACGCTTTACTCGAATTTCCCCCTTGTTAAAGGGGACCCTAAAGACGTTGCGCTCGAGCGTGAACGGTTCTATCCCGGCATCGGCAGCGGCTCGAGGTCCGCCGTCCGCCCACCGACTTCGTTCTCGAGCGCGTCGAGTTGCTGTCCGCCTTGCATGAATACTGGAACCATCGTATCAGCCACAAATTGACCACCGCTTTTGAGGTGCTCGAGCAGGGCGTGCAGTTTCTTTTTGGTCACGCACTCCACATAGCCGATGTCGGCCACTTGCAGCATGGGCGCGGTGCCGCAACTGCCCAGGCACTCCACTTTCTGCACGCTGAACAGGCCGTCGCTCGTGACCTCGCCGGGAACCGTCTCGAGCGTCTCGGTCAGGTCGTCCCACAGTGCGTCACTCCCGGCCAGGGCGCAGGACAGCGTGGCGCAGACCTGCATGTGCCACTTTCCGGTGGGCACGGTGGAGTAAGTGCTGTAAAAGCTCATCACGCTCTTGACCTCGGTGGCGGTAGTCCCCACCAGGGTGCCAATCTCTTCCATCTGCGCCTCGGGCACGTAACCCAGCGCGTTCTGAACCTCGCGCAGCAGCGGCATCAGCGCACTGCGGCGACCCTGTTCGCTCGAGGGGTAACGGGAAAAGATGTCCTCGAGCAGCGGTTGTTTGTCGGTGAAGTAGAGCACTCATTTCCTCCAGATGGGCCAAGTGACCCGTTCGATTGCGTCCATTCCCTCGAGCATCATGGGGTTTAACTGTGTGTGACGCTCGATAGACTCGAGCGCGGCGGGGACAGTTTTCATTAGATTCTTCAAGCACTTCGCTCGAGTGTAGGTGGGGCGGATTTCACTCGAGTCACGGGTTTGAGCACCTGTCCAGTTTCAAAATCCACAAAATAGCGGCACTCGGTTTCATCGTGGCGGCTGAGGTAACGGTCTATCGAGTTTTGAATCTGCTCTACTCTTTTTATGGTGAGACGCTCCATCAACCGTAAGACCTCGCCATTCTGGTCTTCAGTAACCCGTGCTGGAACGCCACGAATAACCACCTCGAGCGTTTTATCCGCTCGAGTTTGGGTTTTGTAGGTGTAGTCAAGAGGTTGCTGCATAGGCTTTTCTGATGATGTTCTCGAGCAGCGGTTGTTTGTCGGTAAAGTAGAGCACTTATCTCCTCCAGATGGACTATGTGGTATCTTCGAGCTTGTCTTTCATCTGAGCGTCTCGGTGAAAAGACTCGAGTAGGTTAGGAACAACTGGTACGAGGGTCTCAGAAGTGGACAATAGTACGGACATAGTTAAGAATTAGGTCAAGCGGCTACTTGTCAACCAGCTATGTCGGCATCTTTTAAATTCCCACTCGAGTCAAAATGCCCCACTAATATGTGTCCTGCGAATAAACCACCGTCGTCATAAGATAGACTGAACTGGCCATCACTGAAGGCGATATGCTCCAGACGCATCTTGCTCGCAAAACTCTCGATATCCAATGGCTGTGTACGAATTATTTTAATATGCTCTATATAGTCGTTACGCAGAGATTCAGCAATTTTTAAGCGAAGTCCTCTTTCAAAATTTGGTTCGTTTAACCTTGCAACTAGTAAGGCGAATTGATTCGTCAGCCCCTCTACTTGGTCACTACTTTTACGAAGCAACAATTCCACCTGCACTTTGCCAATGTATATTTTTGATTCCCACCATTGATATTTATCATCCCAATTGAGTTGCCCCAGAACAGGATGCGATAGGCTATAGCTCACGGTCCTACCTATCCACGTCGCCCATCACCGGGTCGAGCGAAGCTAAAACCGCAATCAAGTCGGCAAACTGACCGCCCACCCCCGCGTACTCGAGCGCCTGCAAGTTCACGAAGCTGGGGGCGCGAATTTTGACCCGGTAGGGCATCGAGCCGCCGTCGGAGATGATGTAATAGCCCACCTCCCCCCTTGCACTTTCAATCGGCACGTAAACCTCGCCCACTGGAGGGTGAAATCCCTCGGTCACGAGCTTGAAGTGGTGAATCACCGCTTCCATGCTGGTCTCGAGTTCCTCACGCGGCGGCAAACTGACCTTGCGGTTGGGGTCTTTGACCGCCCCCGGCTCTAGGCGCTCGAGGGCCTGAAGCACGATTTTGGCACTTTCCCGCATCTCCTCGAGCCGCATTCGGAAGCGCTCGAAGGTGTCTCCAGCGGTGGCGGTGGGAATCTCGAACTTGAACTGCTCGTAGCCGCTGTAGGGGTTGGCTTTGCGCTGGTCCAGAGCTACGCCACTGGCCCGCAGGTTGGCCCCGGTGAGGCCCCAATCTATGGCCTGCTCCGCCGAAATCACGCCCACACCCTGTGTGCGGGCCAGGAAGATGGGGTTGCTCAGAAACATGGCCTGGTATTCGTCTACCGCGCTGTGGAAGTTCGAGGCAAAGGATTTGACGCTCATGGCCCAGCCCTGGGGAATGTCTTGCGAGAGGCCGCCCACCCGGAAGTAACCCTGGTTCATGCGATAGCCGCACACGTCCTCGAAGAGGTCCTGAAGCGCTTCTTTCTCGCGGAAGCAGTAAAAGAGCAGGGTCAGCGCGCCCAAATCGAGCATTCCAGTACCAATCATCACCAAGTGGCTGTGAATGCGCCCCAGTTCGTGCAGAATGACCCGCACCAACTGCGCCCTCGTGGGCACCACGGCCCCGATGAGTTTTTCTACGCCCAGCACGTAGGCCAGCTCGTGCCCGAAACAATGCAGGTAATCGGTGCGCGGCGCGTAGGTCACGCCCTGCTGGTAGGTGCGGTTCTCAAAGGTCTTCTCGAAGCCGGTGTGCAGGTAGCCCATGTGGTTCTGCACTTTAGTGATGTACTCGCCGTCCATGTGGATGACCAGACGCAAAACGCCGTGCGTACTGGGATGCTGCGGCCCCACGTTAAGCACCATTTCCTCGGTGTGAAGCAGGCTGGTCGGTGCTTCGTAGCTTTCGGGTAGTTGGGCTAGGGTCATGATGTCCTCCAGATTGAGGAGGGGATGCGAGGGTGCGGGGGTGCGGGGGTGAAACTACGCTCTTGCTCGAGCTTAAGGCTAAAGCTATCTCCCCATCTCCCCATCTCCCCATCTCCCCATCTTTCAAGCGAAACCGTACAAACAAGCGCCCTCGAGCACAACAAACGCCCATTCATGCTTTCACCTTCTCGACGTTCGCCGTAAACACCTCGAGCGTGGGCAGCGCAGGCGCGTGGCTCGAGCCTGCGCGTTCGCCGCCTTTGTAGCCGCTCAACCCTCGAGACTTGCCCGTCACGCCCGCCCGGAAGGTCGAGGGGTCGAGAAAGCGCCCTTCACCGAATAGGGTAGGCGACTCACCCAGCGGAAAGTCCTTGCGTAAGGGGTGTCCCTCCAAATCCTCGGGGGTGAGCACTTTACGCAAATCGGGGTGTTCGTCGAAAACCACGCCTAGTAAATCGTAAACTTCGCGCTCGAGATAGTTGGCGGCACGCCACACCGTGAACAGTGAAGGTAAAGTTTCGCCGTCCTCGAGAAACACTTTGAGAAACACTCGAGCGTTCTGGGCAATGTGGTAAAGGTTGTAAATCACCGCGAAACGGGCGGGCTGTTTCACCGTGAACTCGAGGTAATCCACGCCCACGAGGTCGAGCAGCATCCAGTCTTCGCGCTGAAGCTGCTCGGCAGTGTCTTTGAGTTTGGCTTTGGCAACAATAGCAGTGGTCTCGAGCGCGCCCTCCTGCCACTCGAGTCCCGCGTTGCGGAGCAGGGTTTTGGTGTCGGTCATAAAAGCACCTTGAGTGCGGAGAGGCTTCGGCTTCGGACCCATGCTACGCAACACTTTGTGAACCGAACAGCAAGCGCTACGTTTTGCTGTGATTCCCCCCTGTAGAACAGGAGGGAACATGCCTTTAAAGTTCCCCCCTGCGATAGTAGGGGGGATATTTTTGTAAGCGGCCCAGCCCGTGAGGTGCTGTAGTTGGGCCAAGACAGCGTAGCGCTCGAGAGCAGGGGGGTTTTCAAGGCCGGCCTCACCGCGACCACGCTTCCACCATCGGTAACTTGGTGAGGCCCTCGTCTATAGCCTCACCGCGCACCTTTTTCTGAAGCTGCATGATGGCGAAAATCAGCGCTTCAGGGCGCGGCGGACAACCTGGCACAAATACATCCACCGGAACCACGCTGTCTACGTTTTGCACTACGGCGTAGTTGTTGAACATACCCCCGCTCGAGGCGCAGGCACCCATGCTAATCACCCATTTGGGGTCGGGCATCTGCTCCCACACCCGGCGCATCACCGGAGCCATCTTTTTACTGAGCCGTCCGGCCACAATCATCACGTCGGCCTGACGCGGCGAGGCCCGGAATACCTCGGACCCGAAGCGGGCTAAATCGTTGCGCCCGTCGGTGGAACTCATCATCTCGATGGCGCAGCAGGCCAGCCCGAAGGTGGCGGGCCACAAACTGTTCGAGCGGCCCCAGGCCACCAGCTTCTCGAGCGAGGTCATCAGAATGCCTTCGTTCTCGAGTTCCTGTACGTCTTTGGAAAATAAATCGAGTAG
>Ga0209100_1000612_pt1 | contig 29472 bp, 32 predicted proteins | sample lystaG_FD_185480 | JGI IMG/M metagenome (GOLD analysis project Ga0209100, IMG submission 185480) | Glacier valley bacterial and archeal communities from Borup Fiord, Nunavut, Canada, to study Microbial Dark Matter (Phase II) -... | ecosystem: Environmental > Aquatic > Freshwater > Ice > Glacier ... | reverse complement strand
CTGTGCCGTCCGATACGACGGCAACGACAGCGGTCGCGGCGGCCACAGCGTCGGCATCCTCCGCGGCGTCTCCACGATCTCCGTACCCGTCTTCGAAGTCCAGTCGGATGTCCTCGATAGGTTCGCTTTCGAGCTTATCGGCGACACGCGCGGCCACTGCTTCTCCGAGATCGGACGGAACCCCGAGGACCGTACACAACGCCCCCAGCCCGCCATGTTCCCGCACCGTGTCGATGGCGCGCCTACCCCAGTCGGCGAAGAAGTCGGGTCCGAACTGGTCGGCGGGAACGTACACCGTGTGAACCGGCTGCCGGTGGCCGTCGTCTCCCGGGTATTCTCGAGCGAGAAGCGCGTCAGTCTCCCGCAGCATGCCGTCGGCTGTCGCATGGTCGCTCTGACTGAGTCCAGTGCCAGCCGCGACTGTGCCATCCATTACTGGATCACCAGTTCGTAGTCGGGGATGGTGAGGAAATCTGCGATGAGTGTGCTCGCAGGGCCGTAGTGGGCGGTGAATGCATCGTCCCCGACGTGGGCAGGAAGCTCAGCGGTCGCATCATCCTCCATGAGGTTGTGAACGGCCACTGCACCGCTGCCGGAGAGCCAGACGGCAACGTAGGAGAGGGCGACATACAGGGTGGAACGCAGGCCTGCTTCGGTCACCCGTCCGGGAGCGCATGCCGTGTCGAGCGGCTGCGCCGCAGTCACCCGCGGTTCAGGGCGGTTGGGGATGACGTCGGCCATTCCACCAGAGGCGAACGCGTTGCGGTGATGACAGGCCTTGACGAGAAGTTCCGTGTGGGCCCGCATGAAACGGGCGGTCATGGAGATGTCAGCACAGTCGGGCAGAGTGAAAGCGGAGGCGTGGTTGCGGAGTTCATCCTGGGCTACGGCGAAAATTCCGTTCCTCAACCGTGCTTCGAGGGGGCTCTCCACCCTGGGCAGGCAGTAGTGCGGGCCTTGACCCTGCTCGATGTGGCGTTCGGCGAGGTGCCACTCACCTGAGCAGGCACCGATAACTGCCAACGGAGCTTCCGTCCGCAACGCGTATTCCTTGCCCTCTGGTGGGGTGTACGCCAGCGCGCCCCGCGCCGCGTCGCAGAGCGACAGTTGAGAGTCGATGGCGTTGTGCCCGGTCGGTGTGGACGCCTCCTCCAGGTCGGCGGGCCAAACCCTTGCGCCAGAATTCAGTGCGTTGATCGCCATTTTGGCCGGCGAGACAGGTCCGGTCATGCCGACGTGACGGTCCTGCGGAGCGGCAGGTGCCGACGCCACAGCCCAATCCGCAGATCGCAGGTGCGCCGCTTCCGGGAGGAAGTCGAGATGGTCATAACTTCTCATTACTGGAGATCCTTGCGTAAGAGCGAGTTGGGCGATTCGTTGAGCAGTATCAGCGTCGAACCCGAGTGGCTTCTCACCAAAAACACCGATTCCCGCTCGGATGCAGTCTTCGACGACATCGATCTGGAGCTCGGGGGCGAGGGATACGATCACCCCATCGAGCCGAGACTTACGAAGAAGTGCCTGGTGATCAACAAAGATCCTTGGGGCGTACCCACGGTCGGCGGTGCAGGTCGACGGCCCAAATCGCTCCTTCATACGAGTGAGAAGCATGCAAGAAGTCGGCGCCGTGCTCCTGGTTGGGAGTGATCCACACGCGGGACTGCGACAGTGCCATGCCCGCCGACCATCGTGTGGGCCGGGTCCACGAGCACGGATTGATGATCGAGTGACCACGTCTTCATTTACTTCTCCAGGTCGATTGTGAATAGCCCCAACCGCTGAGGGGTGAATGTGATCATGTGAATTTCGGATTAGCAGAACTGTATGTCGTTAATCGGAGGTATTCAGGTCGGCCCGCGGGGTCATGCGATCTTCACCGGTCGGGTGGACGCGGCCGGAAATCCTGCCGTGAACATTCCCATCGGATGGGACGAGACGGGGCTCCCAATCGGCGCTCAGCTCATCAGTCCGTCTTGATCGGACCAGGTAGCGCTCGCCTTGGCCTTAGAGTTTGAGACAGTCACACAGCGCAGGCCCAATAAAACTCCCATGAATCCCCATGGAGAAAGAACAGGAGGAGTCAGTGCATCTCACCCCCGCTGACACCGAAAAACTGCTGCTGTCAGTCGCGGGCATCGTCGCCCGTGACCGCTTGGCCCGTGGAGTGGTTCTGAATTACCCAGAGTCGGTCGCCCTGTTGAGCACTTGGGTAATCGAACGCGCGCGTGACGGTGCGCCTGTCGCCGACTTGATGGTCGAGGGTCGGTCGGTTCTGCGCCGTGACCAAGTGATGGAGGGTGTGGCAGAAATGCTCGCCGACGTGCAGGTAGAGGCCACATTCCCTGATGGGCGAAAGCTCGTCACCATCCACCAGCCGATAGCCTGACGCGAAGAGACACACAATGGCCAGTTACTCCTCATCGGGGCCGGGTGCATTCCGCATTCGACCCGGCATGCACATCCTCAACGCCGATCGAGCCGAAAACGAGCGTATCCGTTTGATCTTCGTCAACACGGGGGATCGGCCGGTCCAGTTAGGGTCGCATCTGCACCTGCCCGACGCGAACGCGGCCCTCGACTTCGACCGGGACGCGGCACACGGCTTCCGGCTCGACATCCCCTCGGGCACGTCACAGCGATTTGAGCCCGGCGCATCCCGGGAGCTCGACGCCGTCGCACTGAAGGGGGCCCGTCGGGTGCCCGGACTTCAGATCCGAAATGCCAGCATGGAGCAACTCGATGGTTGAGATCAGCCGGGAACGTTACGCAGCCATCTACGGACCGACCTCGGGCGACCAAGTGCGTCTTGGTGATACCGACCTGTGGATCGAGATTGAACGGGACTATACCTTTGGCGGCGAGGAGGCAGTCTTCGGCGGTGGCAAATCGATTCGCGAATCGATGGCCCAGGGAACGGCCAGCCGAGCGGATGGCGCACTGGATACCGTTATCACGAATGCAATCGTGCTCGACTGGTGGGGTGTCGTTCGGGCGGATGTCGGAATCCGAGACGGAAGAATCGTCGCGCTTGGGCGGGCCGGCAACTCTGATATCGCAGACGGGGTGCATCCGCTCTTGGCGATCGGGCCGAGCACCGACGTCATTTCCGGCGAGGGCAAGATCCTCACCGCGGGTGCCATCGACTCCCATGTGCATCTTCTCTCGCCGTCGCAGATCCACGAAGCCCTCGCGACGGGAATCACAACGATTGTCGGGGGAGGCACGGGACCGTCCGAGGGATCGAAGGCCACCACGGTGACGCCTGGCGCCTGGCATCTGGAAACCATGCACCGGTCGCTTGACGCGCTGCCCGTAAACTTCCTGCTGCTGGGAAAGGGGAATACGGTATCGGCGGCGGCCTTCCGCGAGCAGGCACTTGCTGGGGCAGCGGGCTACAAGGTGCATGAGGATTGGGGTTCCACTCCCGCGGCGATCGACGCGGCGTTGCGGGCTGCGGACGAGTTCGGCCTGCAGGTTGCGCTGCACTCGGACTCCCTCAATGAGTCTGGTTTCGTTGAGTCGACCATCAGTGCGATCGCCGGCCGATCGATCCATGCTTTTCACGTCGAGGGTGCCGGTGGCGGCCATGCGCCTGACATCCTGCGGATCGCCTCGCTGCCGCACATCATTCCGGGGTCGACGAACCCGACGCTGCCCCACACGGTGAACACGGTTGCTGAGCACCTCGACATGCTCATGGTGTGTCACCATCTCAACCCGACCGTGCCAGAGGACCTTGCGTTCGCCGAGTCCCGCATTCGTGCGACGACGATTGCGGCGGAGGATATCCTCCACGACATGGGAGCGCTGTCGATCGTGTCGTCCGACGCGCAAGCGATGGGCCGAATAGGTGAGGTGATTACGCGCACTTGGCAGGTGGCCCACGTGATGAAAGCCCGACGTGGGCCGCTCGGCAGTAGCTTGCCTGCCGACAATGAGCGTGCCCGCCGATACATTGCCAAGTACACGATCAACCCCGCGGTCGCCCACGGGATCGAGGGCGAGGTCGGCTCGGTGGAGCCGGGCAAGCTCGCCGACCTCGTGCTGTGGGACCCGAAGTTCTTCGGTATCCGTCCGTCGGTGATCATCAAGGGCGGCGGCATCGTCTGGGGTGCATTGGGGGACCCCAATGCGTCCATTCCCACCCCGCAACCGGTACTGATGCGGCCTGCGTTCGCCAACGCCATCGGTGCCGATCTGTCAGTGTCGTTTGTCTCGCCGGCTGCTCTCGACGACGGTGTGGCGGAACGTCTCGGGTTGCGGCGGCGACTGCTGCCGGTGGCGCCGACCCGTGCCGTCGGTAAGGCACAGATGAAAAATAACGACCTCTTGCCCCGGATCGATATCCGTCCGGACACCTTCGCCATCAGCATCGACGGTGATCTGGTCGTGCCCGCTCCCGTTGACCGTCTGCCCCTCGCGCAGCTTTACACGATGTTCTAGATCGAAATGCCCACCGCCGTGACCGGAATTCCGGCAACAACGACTCTCGTGATGATGCTCGCGGATGCTCGCTTGCCGGTCGGTGGGCACGTGCACTCGGCGGGTCTGGAACCGGCGCTAGCGGCAGGTATGCCAGCGAGCCGGGTGTTCGACTACCTCTTGGGACGGGCGCACTCGGTATCTCTCGTGGAGGCAGGCACCGCGGTGGTGGCCAGGCATGTCTCCCTCTCGGCACAGGGTGACCGGATGAATGCCGAGCTGGCGAGGGTCGAGTCGGCCTGGGCGGCGCGCACACCGAGCCGGGCGGTGCGTGAGGTGTCCCGCTCGCTCGGCCGCGGCTACCTCCGCCTTGGATCCCGGTTGTGGCCAGGGCACCCGGGTATCGACGCCTGTTCCGCTGCATCCCCGCCGCTGTCCCGTCCCGTCGTGGTCGGGGCTATCGCGGCTGCCGCGAGCCTCGATGGGGAGAGCCTCGTGCGCCTCGTGATCTACGACGACGCGCAGACTGTTGCGGCGGCCCTGTTGAAGCTTGCTCCGATCGATCCCGCGATTCCCGCGGGCTGGGTACTCCGCGCGTGTGCTTCGGTCGACCATCTCGTCCCTGCCATTGCGGCACTGACCTCTTCTGACGCTATCCCGGCGTCCGGGGCTCCCCAGACCGAAGAGTGGGCAGAATCCCACTCCCTCATTACGCAAAGGTTGTTCCGTGCCTGAATCCACGCCCACCCGTTCGCTCCGGCTCGGCATCGCCGGCCCCGTCGGAACCGGCAAGAGTTCACTGATTGCCACTATCTGCCGGTCCCTATCCCACGAGCTGCGTCTCGGCGTCATAACCAACGACATCTACACCGACGAAGACGCCCGCTTCCTGCGGTCGGCGGGCGTCCTTGACGCGGAACGGATCCGCGCGGTGGAGACCGGCGCCTGCCCGCACACGGCGATCCGCGACGACATTACTGTAAACCTGTTGGCGGTCGAGGACCTGGAGCGCGACTTCGCCCCCCTCGACGTGGTGCTGATCGAATCCGGCGGGGATAACCTGACCGCGACATTCTCGCCCGCACTGGTCGATGCGCAAATCTTCGTACTCGACGTCGCCGGCGGAGGTGACGTCGCGCGAAAAGGCGGCCCGGGGATTGCCCGCGCCGACCTGCTCGTCGTCAACAAGACCGACCTCGCGCCGTATGTCGGCGTCGACGTGCCGACCATGGTGGCGGACGCCCGCGCAGCCCGTGACGGCGGCGAGGTGCTTGCGTTGTCGCGGACAGACACGGAATCCGTCGCTGAACTTCGCGCCTGGGTCCTTCGCCTGCTCGCCGCCCACCGGTCCGGCAACCATATGCCACAGGACCCGGGCCCGATGGCGCCCCACTTCCACGCCAACGACGATGGCGGGTCGTCCCACACCCACGAGCACCCCGACCAGGTACACACGCACTAGTTCACCCTCGTGGCATACATCTCCCTTCAGCCTGACCGCGGGCGGGCCCGGCTCGATTTTCGCGCTGGCGCGATTGTTCCTCGCGTTATCACGCACGGTTTGTCGTCGGCGCGCGTGGCTCTTGTCGCTGGTGGTGCCCTGCTGCTAGGAGGCGACGAAGTCTGCATCGAGATCACGGTCGGGGAGGGTTGCACGCTCGAGCTGGAGGACATCGGCGGGACCGTCGCTTACGACGCGGACGGTGAACGATCAAAATGGATGGTGGATGTTGTGGTGGAAACCGGCGGCGTTTTCCTCTGGCACGGCTTACCGATGATCGTCGCCGACGGTGCGAATGTCCGACGGACGATGCGAATCGCTCTCGCGGCGAATGCTCTCGCGTGCGTGCGTGAGACGGTCGTCCTTGGGCGGGTGGGAGAGTCCGGCGGTCTCGTGCACCAGCGCACAGATGTCACGATCGAAGACGTTCCCCTTTTCGTCGAGGAACTCGTTGTCGGCGGAGGGGTAGACATTCCTGGCGTGATCGGGCCAAACCGCGTTCTCGATAGCGTGCTGTCAGCAGGTGCGCGGGGGCTTGCCGTGCTGCCGCCAGTCCGCGTTCTGGAATTCGAGTGTGCCGGGAGTCTCGCACGCTACGTCGGAATGTCGACGCACACGTCGCCGCTGGACGCCATTTGGGAGAGTTGGAGCCGAAACGTCCGCTCGACTTCGGACGGTGTTTGGGCTGCTGCGGATATCTCGGACGAGCGGGAGGATCGCTCGATCGCCCCGGGAAGATGTTGATCGTCGGCGTCAAATTCGGCCCGGGGTTCGACACCGCCTCGACAATCGCGCTACTTCCTATCGCGGGTGGTGCAGGCATCGTCATGCCCTGGTATGCCGCGGTGGCGTTCCTGGTCAGAATCGTGGGACTCTTTGGCGTGCCGGTGAGCACCTACGCGAATTCCGGACTACTTCGGGAGCTGCGTACCTGACATTGGGATGGTTATTGCGTGCCTGGACGCGACTGGACTGACCGGGCCAGGGCGGCCAACTCGCCGCGTGACCGTGCCCCGGCCTTCGCGAGGAGGTTGGAAACGTGAAACTTCACAGTGTTCTCACTGATCGCAAGCTCGATGGCGATCTCACGATTTCTCGCGCCCGACGACACCAACGACAGGACCTCGCGCTCTCGTTGTGACAGTTCGACGGTGTCTGCGAGGAGCTGTGGTTCGACCGGGGGATCCAGCGGAAGCCGGATGTCGAGAGATGAACCCCAGCCAGCCACCGCAGAGACGGTCAGTTCCCCGTTGAGCGATGCAACGCGTTCGGCTATCGGGCGCAGGGAGTCGTCATGGACGGTGAGCTCACCCTGGCCGTCATCCCGGATGCCGATCAGCAGGTTGAGCCCGTCGCAGTCCCATTGGATCCGCACTCGCTGGGACTGGCCAGAGTCGACAAAAGCCAGAACTGCACTGCGCACAATGGCACGTGCGGCGTGAGCGACCTCACCGGGAAGGGCGCGCCCGGTGGTCGGCGGTTCCACGAACTGCACGTCCAATTTTCCAAACCGCGCCAGGGGTCGTAGATCGTTTCGCAAGCGAGCAAAAGCTCCCACGACCGGTTCGAGTGTCGTGCTGCGCTGTTGGTCGGTGACCATTCTCAATCCGACGAGCGCGGTCGTGGCTACATCGATCGCCATCGTTCGCGCCGCCCTGTCTTCCAGCCGGGTGGATCGCAGCATAGCCAGAAGCGATTCCAGCGTGACCGCATGACGGTCAGCCTGTTCGGCGATGGCACGCGCGTGCTCGTGCACGAGCTGTCGCGAGGCGGGGGAGGGGAGCAGGTCTTCTGGAACCATGGAATTAGCCTACCCATTCGATCGTTCCCATACTTTTGGGTAGGTAGGCCTGTTGGATCGAATGGGGGTGCCGCTGGCGGCGCCCGTGCAGGGTGGACTAATGGAAGAAGTAGAAGTCGGCATCGAATTCTCGCTCACCAGAATCAGGGGAGAGATCGACACCGTCGTCGAACGGCTGGCACGTGGCGAAACGCGCGCGTTGGCACGTGTCGTAGATCTCGTGGCAGCCGCGCCGCGCATCTTCGTGCTCGGCGCGGGGCGGTCCGGGCTTGCGCTTCGGATGACGGCCATGCGCCTCATGCACCTGGGTCTCGAGGTGCACGTCGTCGGTGAAGTCACGACTCCAGCGATCGTGGAGCACGATCTGCTTGTCACGGCGAGCGGCTCTGGCACCACCGCCGGAATCCTCAGGGCGGCGCAAACGGCGATCGAGAGGGGAGCACAGGTAGCGGCGATCACCACCGTTGCCGACTCGCCCCTGGCGCAACTGGCCACCGCGACCATCGTGGTTCCCGCGGCCGCGAAGCTCGATCGCAGCGCGACGGTGTCGACCCAATACTCCGGAAGCCTCTTCGAGCAGGTCGTCGTACTCCTCGGTGACGCACTCTTCGACACTCTCTGGCAGCGCAGCGGATCTACCGCTGACGAACTCTGGCCCCGTCACGCGAACCTCGAGTAGCGTCTCCGACCGCGAACGGCGCTCCTAGTTTTCCATTCCACCCACCCGCAATGCAAAGGAACAACATGAAACTGCAATTCGCCATGGACACTCTCACCACCGAGGCCGCGCTGGAGCTGGCCGCCGCCGCGGCACCATACGTCGACATCCTCGAGCTCGGAACCCCGCTCATCAAGAGCGCCGGACTTTCGGCCGTCACTGCCATCAAGGCAGCACATCCCGACAAGATCGTGTTTGCTGATTTGAAGACGATGGATGCCGGAGAGCTCGAGGCAGACACCGCTTTTGCAGCCGGTGCCGATCTTGTCACCGTGCTCGGCGTCGCCGGAGACAGCACCATCATCGGTGCTGTCAAGGCAGCGAAGAAACACGGCAAGGGCATAGTCGTTGACCTCATCGGTGTCGCGGACAAGGCCGCTCGTGCGAAGCAGGTTGTCGGCTTCGGGGTCGAGTTCGTCGAAATGCATGCCGGGCTCGACGAGCAGGCTGAGGAAGGCTTCACCTTCGCCACCCTGCTGCGAGACGGTGAAGCATCCGGAGTTCCATTCTCGGTCGCCGGCGGTATCAACGTCTCAACGGTCGTATCCGTGCAACTGTCCGGAGCCCTGGTCGCAGTCGCGGGCGGCGCCATCTACGGTGCCCCCGACGTCGGCGCCGCAGCAGCGGCACTGCGCGCGGCAATCATCTGACCGCACGCGGCCACGCGCGCGAGTCCATGCGCCCGCTAGGACAGCACGTCGCGCAGCAGCTCCCCGTTTACGGAGGTGCGGGCGCGGGAGACCAGGTAGCCGGCGCCGAGCAGCGCGAAGGGCAGGATCACGAGCACCCAGCCGATGACGCTGAGGCCCCAGGGGGTGACTGTGGGGTCGACACCCTCGGCGACGGTGCCGGCGAGCAGCCCGAACCTCGACATCAACAGGTATTCGCCGAGCAGGAGGCCGATGGTCGCGAGGATCGGCGCGATGATCGTCTGGAACACGTTCTCCTCACCCTTGTTCCTGCGAAAGTACACAATGATCGCGATGCAGACGAGGATCTCGATCAGTACGATCGCCACGACCGAGAGTCCGCTGAACCAGTAGAAGAGGTTGAGCACGGGATCAAGCTGGAAGACGGCGAACACGACGATGACGATCCCCGTGATCACCGAGGTGACGAGGGATGCCGCAGCGGGCGCCCCACGTCCGTTGACGGTGCCGAGTCGGGCCGGAAGCACTCCACCACGGCCCATCGCGAAGAGGTATCGGCTGGCCGCGTTCTGGAACGCGAGGAGACCGGCGAACAGGCTCGAGAGCACCAGGATCGACATGACCGTCGCCATCCACGGTCCGATGTACTGGGTGGCCAGCGAGAAGAGCACTGCGGCGGGATCGGCGAGCGGCACCTTTGCGACCGTCGAGAGCTCGACCGTCTTGTCGACCACGTGGGAAGCGCCCATCCCGGTGACCATTGCGAAGGCGGTGAGGGCGAACAGCACGGTGATCACAACGACGGCGAGGTAGGTGGCGCGGGGAACGACCTTCTTCGGGTCACGCGACTCCTCACCGTAGATCGCGGTGGCTTCGAACCCGATAAACGAGGCGAAGGCGAAGGCGAAGGCGATACCGGCCGACCCCGCGAGCCCGCCGGCGATGATCGCCGCCGGGTTGAAGGAGGCCCAGAAGTTGACGCCTTCCGGTCCGCCGTTGGCGAGGATGACGATGGAGGTGATCACGAGGGCGGTGAGCTCGAGGAGCATGAGAACCCCGAGTACCCTGGCGCCGACATCCACCCGCAGCAGCGAGAGCACGGTGACGAGAGTCCAGGAGATGAGCGACCACGCCCACCAGGGCAGCACACCCACCTGGCCGGCCATGACCGCGCCGAAGAATCCGAAGATCGCGAGCTGCACCGCCACGTAGGCGAGGATCGAGACGAACGCAGAGGCGATACCGGCGTGACGACCGAGTCCGCGGCCGATGTAGGCGAAGAAGGCGCCGGCGTTGGTGACGCGCTGGCTCATGGCGGCGTAGCCGACGCTGAACAGCAAGAGGGTGATGCCGACGGCGAGGTAGGCGCCTGGCGCTGCTGCGCCGTTGCCGAGCACGATGGCCACGGGCACCGCGCCGGTCATGCCGACCAGCGGGGCTGCGGCCGCGACGACGAAAAACACGATGCCGACGGTGCCGAGCCGGCCCTTGTCGAGAGAGGTGTGGGCCTCGGTCGCGGGGGTGTCCTGGGCGAGTGCCATTGCGATACTCCTCATTGAGTTTCAGGCTGTGATGCTGGGCGGGTACGCAAATCATCCGTGTCCGAACGAGTTAGCTAACAATGGCGAACCAGGGCCCTGCCGTCAAGTACTTTCGATAATTTCGTTCGGATACGAACAAGCTCGGGATCTGGGCTACACTCTGGCGCTATGACTGCTCTCAACGGATTTCTCGCCCCGCTGACTCCCACCGGTGCGAGCGCGCTGGTGCCGAAGCCACCGTGGTACTACTCGGGCACGCTGCTCACGGTGGAGTACCTCACCGATCCGGCCAACGTGCGCTCACTCCTGCCGGCGGACATCGATCCTGCTCCAGACCGCCCGGGCGCGGTCGCCATCATCTGGGCAGACTGGCAGTCGTGCAGTGAGGGTGGCCTCGAACTGCTCGACCCCGTTCGCGCCCAGTACCTCGAGGCCTTCGTGGTGGTGCGCTGCTCCCATCGCGGGGTCACCTACAGTCGCTGCGTGGCAATCTGGGTCACCAAGGACTTCGCGATCGCCCGCGGATGGTTCCAGGGCTACCCCAAGAAGCTCGGTTCGGTGCACGTCACACGGCTGTTCTCGCACGGTAAGGCGACACCACGGCTCGAGGCAGGAGCACAGATCGGTGCCTCGCTCGCCGCCTACGATCACCGGCTGGCATCCGCTGTCGTTACGCTGCGCGAACCCTCCGAGCACAACGGCTTTGTCAACGGGCATCGGATGTTGCACAACCGCTTCATGCCCTCGATCAGCCAGGGCGAAGGACTCTCCCTCGACCAGCTCGTCACCATGGGCGGCATCGACGCCGACCTCGGCCCGGCCTGGCGCGGGGATGCCGAACTCTCGCTCGCCGATTCGCCGTGGGACGAGCTGCACTCCATCCTGCCGGTGGATGAGATCCTCGGCGGGTACTACCGTGAGCTCGGCGTCACCTTCGCCGGCGGGGACCTGGTGGAGGACCGCTCGCGCGCAGTGTGACCGGCGGTGGCTGCGCTCAGTAGTCCTCGAGGTACTCCTCGAGCTCCCAGCGGGTCACATCGCGGGTGCTGGGATCCTCGCACGCCTGCTCATAGCGCGCCACCTCATCGCGCTTCAAGATGCTGAAGACCTCAACGACCGGGGCACCAAGCGCCTCGCGTAACACCGTGTCGGTGTCGAGCGCGTCCAGCGCCGCGGCGAGGGTGGTCGGCAGCACGGCGGCCGACTCGTTCTCGTAGGACCACCCATTCGCGCTTGGCGGTAGCTCAAGCTCACGGGTGAGTCCGTCGAGGCCAGCCGCCAGCACGGCTGCGATCATCAGGTAGGGGTTGGCCGCGCCGTCGCCGATGCGTACCTCGAGTCGTGTTCCGGCCCCGCGCTCCGGAGGCACCCGCACCATCGAACTGCGGTTGTCGTGGCCCCAGTTGGCCCGGTATGGGGCGAGCGTGTCCGGGCCGAGTCGCTTGTACGCGTTGACCGTTGGGTTGGTGAAGGCAGCGAGGGCAGGAGCGTGGGCCAGGATGCCGGCGATCAGGCGATTCGCGGTCAGGGACAGCCGCCCATCCGGCTCGCTCATCAGGTTGGCCCCCGAGGCGTCGACCACCGAGAAGTGCAGGTGGAATCCGCTTCCGCCCTCGTCGGTCCAGGGCTTGCCGAGGAAGGTCGCGAGCTTGCCGGTGCGCGCCACGATGTCCTTGACGGCGGTCTTGAACAGAAAAGTGCGGTCCGCGGCCCGCAGGGCTTCGCCATGCCAGAGGTTGATCTCGTACTGCGAGGGGCTGAACTCGTGGTTGCCGGCCACGATTCCGATGTCCATGCGGTCGAGCATCCGAAGCAGGTGCAGGAAGGTGCCGTCGGGGTCGACCCAGGTGCCGGTCGTGTAGACGCGTCCGGTGCGGGTGAGTGCCCGCTGCCAGTCGCCGCTGCCTGAGCGCTCGGCGATGTAGAACTCGAGCTCTGGCCCGACGACGGGAGTGAGGCCGAGCGCGGTGTACTGCGCGATTACGCTGCGGAGCACGGACCGCGGAGCAAGTGCGCTCGCCGCACCGTCGGGCTCGAAGGCATCCGCGATTGCGAAGGCCACCCCTGGCTCCCACGGCATGAGGGTGACGGATGTCGGATCGATGCGACTCACGAGGTCTTGCAGCCCGTCGGACATGATGTCGTTGCCATCAAGCACACCGCCCCGGGTGGTGGTGACCCACACGCCCTGGCAGAAGGTCGGGCCGTTCGTTGCGGTGCGCTCCAGCTGGCTCACGAGCAGGTCTTTGGAGCGGGTGATCCCCAGGATGTCGGCATAGACCAGCCGCAAAACGTCGACGCCTCTCGCCTCGAGATCCGTGCGAAGTGCGGCTGTATCCAAAGTCATTGATCCTCCACAAACTAATCGTTCGGCCCTGAACGATTAGTGCGATACTAGGGCTAAACCCGGTCAACGACGACATCTGCGACATGCGAGGTCCACAGGATCGGCCCCACAGGATCGGCCCCACAGGATTGGCCCCACAGGATTGGCCCCACAGGATTGGCGGAGAGGATGCCGATGCGCGCGCTGTTCATCCAGCACGACCACGTGAGCCCCACCGGCCCGGTCTCCGAGCGTTTGCGCGAGCGCGGCTTCGACGTGGAGGAGGTGCTCATCGTCGACGAGCAGCACGCCGGAACGCCCAACGTGCACTTCGATTTCCCCGAGGCGGGAGACTACGACCTGCTCGTGCCGATGGGCGCGCCGTGGGGCGCCTGGGACGACCGCGGCATCGGCCGGTGGCTGGTGCCGGAGATCAGTTGGCTGCGTGGCGCCCTCGATGCCGACATCCCGGTGCTCGGCATCTGCTTCGGTGGCCAGCTGCTGTCCCGGGCCCTCGGTGGGGCGGTCGCCAGCGCGATGCGAGCCGAGATCGGCTGGACGGTGCTGCACAGCGACGACGCCGCGCTCGTGGCATCCGGTCCCTGGTTCGAGTTCCACTACGACCGCTGGACGGTGCCGGCCGGCGCCCGCGAGATCGCGCGCACGGCATCCGCCTCCCAGGCGTTCACTCACGGACGGAGCCTCGCTGTGCAGTTCCATCCCGAACTCACTGCCGCGAGCCTGGAGGGCTGGTTGAACGCCGGCGGCGCCGAGAAGGTGACTGCTGACGGCCAGGATCCGGATGTCATGCTCGCTCACACCCGTGCCGAGGAGTCGTCTGCCCGGGCTCGCACCACCGCTCTCGTCGACGCTTACCTCGAGCGGGTCGCCGGGTTGCTGCCCGCACCCTGACTCGGGGACCCGCCGGTCCGTTCACGTCGGCCAGTCCACTCGGCTCCCGCAGCGGCCTATGCCGAGGTGTCAAGTGTGCAGGCTGCCCGGCAAGATCCGGCATGTGAAGTTGGCCCCCGAGGGTCCCCCCTGAGCGGCCCCGGGTGGGTGCGGGTGGCCCTGAGCTCATGCGATCGGCAGGGAGCAACTCGCCAGACTGCTCGCGAGCCCCTAGCGCAGGGTCTCGAGGATCTCGATCACCCGCGCGGCATCCGTTGCCGGGTTGACGAAGGCGAGGCGCAGCACCGTCTCACCACCGAGTGTCGTCGGCACGCAGAGCATCGTTCCCTCGACGGCGGTGGCATGCGACCAGGCCTCGTAGTCGGCCGGCTGCCAGCCTGGTCGGTCGAACACCACGATCGAGAGCTCCGGTTCACGAACGAGCCGCAAATGGTCGGATGCCCGGATGGCCGCCGCGACCAATCGAGAGGTCTCCAGGGAGAGCTCGATCGCATCCCGGTAGCGGTCCGTGCCGTGGGTGGCGAGGCTGAACCAGAGGGGGAGGCCGCGTGCTCGCCGGCTCAGGTGCAGCGCGAGTTCGCTGGGGTTCCACGACTCGCGATCAACATGATCGAGGTAGTTGGCATGCTGCGAGTGGGTCGCCCGGGCCAGCGCCGGGTCGCGGTAGAGCAGCGCGCAGCAGTCATAGGGGGCGAAGAGCCACTTGTGCGGATCGACGATGAAGCTATCGGCCTGCTCGATGCCGTCGAAGAGCGCACGCACGCTCGGGGCGGCGAGTCCCGCCCCGCCGTAGGCCCCGTCGACGTGAAGCCAGACCCCGAATTCGTGCGCGACTTCCGCGACATCCGCGAGGTCGTCCACGAGTCCCTCGTTGGTGGTGCCGGCGGAGGCGACCACCGCGAACACGTCGGGGGAGCGCTCGAGCACGGCCCGGAGGGTCACCCCGGTGAGGTGGCCGCGGGCATCCATCGGCACCTCGATGACGTCGACATCGAGGGCTCGGGCCGCCGAGCGGATGGAGGAGTGGGCGTTCGCCGTGCAGGCGAGCTGCCAGCCACTGGCCGGCCGGCCACCACGACGAGATTTCGCGGTCTCGCGGGCGGTCATCAGCGCGGAGAGATTGCCGGAGGTGCCGCCGGAGACGAAGCATCCGCCTGCGCCTTCGGGCCAGCCGAGGAGCCCGACGATCCAGGCCAGTGCCTCGTTCTCGGCGTAGATCGCTCCCGCTCCCGCTTCCCACAGTCCGCCGAAGATATTCGCAGCACTGGTCACGAGGTCGAACGCGATCGCCGCCCGGGTGGGCGCGGCAGCGATGTACGCGAGGTTGAGCGGGTCGTCCTGCGACCGGGTTGCGGGTTCGAGTACGCGGTCCCAGACGTGCAGGGCGGCCTCCGCTCCGATGCCGGATGCGGTGACCGTTGGCCCGGCATCCGCGGCGAGATCCGTCGCCGAACGCGCCGTGGAGAGCGGATCGGTGTGCCGCACCACCCTGCGCGCTGCCCAGCCTGCGGCGAGATCCACCGTGGCAGATTCGTCGCCCCAAACCTCGTGCGGTTCGGCCTCGTGCCACCCGATGGGCTCTGCGTCGCTCATGTCGCGCTCGCCAACTCGACTCTCACGGGAAACCGCTTGATGCCGTTGACGAAGTTGCTGCGCAGCTTCGAGACCTCACCGAGGCGGTGCATCCCGGTGATGCGCGGCAGCAGCTCTTCGTACATCACCCGGATCTCGAGCCGGGCGAGAGCATTGCCCAGGCACATGTGCGGTCCGCCCCGACCGAACGCCATGTGCTCGTTCGGGTTGCGGGTGACATCCATGCGATACGGGTCATCGAAGACCTGTGGATCCCGGTTGCCGGCGGCGAACCAGGGCACGACCTTGTCGCCCTCCCTGATCGCCTGGCCGTTGATCTCCGTGTCACGGGTAGCGGTGCGGCGAAAATGGTAGACCGGGCTTGCCAGGCGCAGAAACTCCTCGACCGCCCAGGGGATCAGCTCCGGCTTCTCCTGCAGGAGAGTGAGCTGGTCAGGGTTTTGCATGAGATAGTCCATCGAATGGGTGATGGTGTGGCGGGTGGTCTCGTTTCCCGCGACTACGAGCAGCAGGAAATAGCTGTTGAAGTCGCGCTCGCTCAGTGGGATGCCGTCCATCGGCGTCTGGTTGACCAGTCGCGAGACGAGGTCGGTCCCTTCGCCTCCGCGCCGCTGCCGTGCGAGTTCGTTGCCGTAGTCGAAGACCTCCTGGGCGGCGGGGGAGCGGAACGGCAGCAGCCGGTATTTCTCGCTCTCCGCAGAGTCCGCGAGCACGTCGGTGTGCTCCGGATCGGTGTTGCCGACCATGCGGTTGCCCCAGTCGATGAGTTGGTGGATGTCGGTGTCAGGCACGTCGAGCATGCGAGCGAGCACACGGATCGGAAAGTCTGCGGCCACCTCTGTCACGAAGTCGAATTCGGTCTTCGCGAAGGCGGCATCGAGCGTGGACGCCGTGAGGCCGCGGAGGAAGGTCTCATAGCCGGCCACTGCCTTCGGGGTGAACTCGCCCTGCATGAGCCGACGCAGGGAGCGGTGACGCACGCCGTCGGTTTCGAGCATTGACTTGCGCGCCTCGATCTGCTCAGCGTCCAGCTCCTCGAGGTTGACGGTGCCGCGCTCGCTCGAAAAGGTCTCGGTGTCGCGCAGCACGCCCACGATGTCGTGGTATTTGGTCAACGACCAGAAGCCGTGATTCGGGGCATCCTCTTCGTCCCAGTGCACGGGAGAGGTCGCCCGCAGCTCGTCGAAGACCCGCCACGGGTCGCCGGTCTCGAAGAGATCGAGATCGGCCAAGGTGACATTCGTCGTTGAAGTCAACTCATTCCTCGCTATCAGGTTGTGGGATGTTGTTAGGACACGAACAAGTAATACCCGACGATAGGGCATCCGGGCGCAGGGCGACAGGGCGGCGGAGGGCGGCTGAGCGCAGCGGACGGTCAATTAGAGTGAGCGGAGTCAGCATCGTCACTGAGAAGGAGTCCCGATGGCCGGAGCGCACACCCTTGCCGAGACCGAGCGTCAGGTCGATGCCCGGCTCGGTGACCTGCGGCTCGACTACTCCGCAATGGCCGTCGCCTCCAACCTGTTCCGCGCGGCGAATGCGGTGCGCAACCACTTCGAGCGCACAGTGCTTTCCGAGAACAACCTCTCCTGGACAGCTTTCGTCGTGCTCTGGGTCACCTGGATCTGGGAGCCGATCGAGACCCGCCAGATCGCTCTGGAGGGCGGATTCTCCAAGGCAACGCTCACCGGAGTGCTCTCGACACTCGAGGGGCGCGGATGGCTCGTGCGCGAGCGCAGCGCAAGCGACGGACGCCTCGTGGTCGTGCAGCTCACGACCGCCGGTCGCTCCCTCATGAATACGCTCTTCCCGGCGTTCAACCTGCAGGAGCGGCACATCGCGAGCCCGATCGATCCCTCGCGTCGTGACGAATTCGCCGAGATGCTTCGCCTCGTGACCGCGCACGTGGAGAAGTCGGAGTAGCAGGCGGCTGCCAGTGGTTGTAGACCCTCCCGGTATTCGCTATGGTAATTCATTAGCATCCGAATGACTTAACGAGGAGTCTTTCGACACGGGAGGCGACTCGATGAACAGCACCGAGAGCGTGTCACCCCACGGTATCGAGATCGCGGGCGTCGCGGTCGACACCCGCCACTACATCGGCGGGCTGCGCGTCGCATCCGCCGGGTCCTTCACCAACACCTCGCCGATCGACGGCTCATTTCTCGGTGAGATCTCCCGCGGCAGTGCGCTCGAGGTGCAATCGGCCGTCCAGGCCGCCCGGGATGCCTTCCCCGGCTGGGCGGCGATGCTGCCGGCAGCGCGGGCCGCGATCCTGCACCGCATCGCGGACCTTGTGGAGCAGAACGTCGACATATTGGCCAACATGGAAACGCTTGACAACGGCGGTTTGCTGCGCAGCAACCTGCGCGGGGTCATGCCGCGAGTGGCTCACAACTTCCGCTTTTTCGCCGACTGGCTCGTCGAGCATCTCGACATCGACGACTTCGATACGCGGGGACACAGCAACCACGTGACCTGGGATCCGTCCGGTGTCGCTGCGATTATCACCCCGTGGAACGCTCCTCTGATGCTCGCGACCTGGCGCATCGCACCGGCGCTTGCCGCCGGCGACACCGTCGTGCTGAAGCCGGCCGAGTGGACGCCGCTCACGGTATCCTTCCTCGCCGATCTCACCAAGCAGGCCGGGCTCCCCGACGGCGTGTTCAACGTCGTGCAGGGCTACGGGGCCGAGGCGGGGGCCGCGCTCGTGGCACATCCCGGCATCAGCCGCATTTCCTTCACCGGCTCGGTTCCGACCGCCAAGACCATCGCGCGGGCGGCGGCGGAGAATCTCACCCCCTGCAGTTTCGAGCTGGGGGGCAAGAGCCCGTGCATCGTGCTCGCCGACGCAGACATCGAGCTCGCGGCATCCCTCGCGGTGGAGCAGTACGACAATGCCGGGCAGGTCTGCCTGTCGGGTACGCGACTGCTCGTGCACGAGAGCATTGTCGCCGAGTTCACTTCAGCTTTCACCCGCAAGGTCGAGTCGCTCGTGCAGGGAGACCCGCGGGATCCGCTCAGCGACATCGGCCCGCAGGTTCATCGCACCCACTTCGAGCGCGTCACCGGTTTCGTCGACCGCGCGAAGGCGGAAGGCGCAACTATTGTCTTCGGGGGCGAGCAGAACTCGCGGCTGGGCGGCCTCTACTTTTGTCCGACCCTTGTGGATGAACCGACCCCCGGCAGCGAGATCGTGACGCAGGAGGTCTTCGGGCCGGTGCTCACACTGCAGGCCTTCGCCACCGACGAACAGGCGATCGAGCTCGCAAACGGTACCGAATTCGGACTCGCGGCGGTGGTCGTATCCGGCGATCGCGCCCACGCCGAGGCGATCACGACCCGGCTGGTGGCGGGCACGATCTGGGTCAACTGCTTCTTCGTGCGCGACCTCCGGGCGCCATTCGGCGGGTCGAAAAAATCCGGGGTGGGCCGCGAGGGCGGCACCTGGTCATTCGATTTCTATGCGGACGTGAAAAACACGGTCGTCGCTCCCAACGGTTGGAAGGAATAGCTCATGGGTGAAATTGTCGGTGTGGGCCTGATCGCGCACGTGCCCACCATCATGCTGCCGATTCAGACACGCATGGAGCTGAATGAGGGCAAGGACTCCACACTCGTGCCGGGGCTCGAGAAATTGAGGGCGGATGTCTTCGAGAGCGAGGACTACGACACCGTCATCGTGCTCGACAGCCACTGGGCATCCACCGTTGAGTTCCTCGTCGCCTCCCAGGAGCGTCGCCACGGCCTGTTCACCTCCGAAGAGCTGCCGAGGGGCATGCACGGCGTGCCATTCGACTACCCGGGCGACCCGGAACTCGCCGAGCTCATCGGTGCACAGGCCGAGAAGAATGGCACCTGGATCACGCCGATCGACGACCCCGACCTGCCGGTGATGTACGCGACGATCAACCTCTGGAAGTACCTCGGTGAGGGACTGCCCGACAAGAAATGGATCAGCGTGAGCCTCTGTCAGACCGCGACCGACGAGGACTTCCTGCGAGCCGGTCGCGCCATCGGCGAGGCTATCGCGAAGAGCGACCGCCGGGTCATCCTGCTCGCCTCCGGCGCGCTGTCCCACACCTTCTACAAGCTGCGCGAGCTGCGCAAGCACGAGATGGCCGACCCGAGCCACATCTTCTCGGAGGCCGCCCGCGTTGCAGACTTGGAGCGGCTCGACTGGCTCACCGCCGGCGACCATGCGAGGGTGCTCGAGACGATGCCAGCGTTTCACCGGGTGCGACCGGAGGGCATGTTCGGGCATTGGCTGCTCACCATCGGAGCGATCGGCGAAGAGGCGTGCACCGCTCCCGGAGTGCTCTACAGCGAATACGAGAATTCGATCGGCACCGGCCAGGTGCATGTCTGGTTCCCGCGCCCCGCGGGCGGATTTCCGGCGGCGAAGGACCTGGTGCTCTCGCGTGAGTGACCTGCGTGCCAGCGGATCTGGCACGATCGAGACCCGCCGGATCCTGCTCGATGGATTCTCCACCGAGGTGGTGCGACACGGCGACACCCTGGTGGCCGCCGACGGTCGTGAGGTGGCGGTGGATGACGCGCAACACCTGCCGCCCACGGTTCCGTCGAAGATCATCGCGGTACACCTCAATTACGCGAGTCGCACCGACGAGTTCATGACGAAGCTTCCCGCCGCTCCCACCTACTTCCACAAACCGGTCACCGCCCTCAACAGCCACGGCGGTTCGGTTGTGCGGCCCCAGGGTTGCAAGTGGCTCAACTTCGAGGGCGAGATCGTGATCGTGATCGGTCGCACCTGCCGCAATGTCTCTCCGGACGAGGCTGGCGACTATATCGGCGGCTACACGATCGGCAACGACTTCGGCCTGCACGACTTCCGCGACACGGATGCCGGTTCGATGCTGCGGGTGAAGGGCAGCGACACGCTGGCCCCGGTGGGCCCCGGGCTCGTGAGTGGCTGGGACTTCCGCGGCAAACAGATCCGCACCCTCGTGAACGGGGCCATCAAGCAGGAGGACAACACCGCGAACATGGAGTGGGATATGAACTATCTTGTGGCCGACATCGCCCGCACCATCACGCTGAGCCCCGGCGACCTGCTCTTCTCCGGCACGCCCGCGTTCTCCCGACCGGTCGAGCCGGGGGATGTCGTCGAGGTTGAGGTCGAGGGCCTCGGCACCCTGCGCAACCTGATCGTCAGCGGCCCCACCGCCATCCGCACGGATGTCGGAGCCCAGCCCACCGAGAGCGAAGAGGTGATCTCCACCGCGCTCGGGGGCGACTGGGAGTTTCGTGGCATCCGCACCCCATCGAAAGACCTGTATCCATCGACCGTTAAGGACCAACGCATGAAGGACCAGCAGTGATCAAGATCGAGGTCGACATGGATCTCTGCCAGCACTACGGGCAGTGCGTGTTCGAGGCACCGAACCTCTTCACACTCAACGACGACGACAAGCTCGAGTACCACGCCGAAGCGGATGACTCAGAGCGGGACAATGTCGAGGCCGCCGTCGACGTCTGCCCGATGCAGGCCATCCGAATCGTCGAGTAGCAGCGGTGTCCGGCCAGTTCCCCGTCATCAGCGCGCCCGTCCTCATCGTGGGGGCGTCAATGGGGGGACTTCGAACCGCGGAGGCACTGCGTCGCGCCGGCTATACCGGTCCGGTCACCGTGATCGGCGAGGAGCCGCACGCTCCCTACAACCGGCCGCCGCTGTCGAAAGACGTGCTCTCCACTGGCGTCTCGCACGACGCTGTGGCGTTCCCCGCCCGCGCGGCGACGGCGGATGTCGAATGGTTGCTCGGCGCACCCGTCGTCTCGGCCGACCTTGAGGCCCACACCGTGACGACTATCGACGGCCGTGAACATCCGTGGCGCGCCCTGGTGATTGCGACCGGGTTGCGCTCGCGACGACTTGACCTTCCGCTGATCACCGGCAGGCACTCTGTGCGCACTCTCGACGACGCGATAGCCCTTCGGGACGAACTTATTCCCGGAGCCCGGGTCGTGGTGGTGGGAGCCGGCTTCATCGGCTGTGAGGTCGCCGCGACCGCACGAAAGCTGGGGTGCGAGGTGACGATTGTTGCGCCGGGAGCCGAGCCGCTCATCCGTCCCCTCGGAGCGCAGCTTGGCGCGGAACTCCGGCGACGGCACGAAGCGCACGGGGTGACTTTTCACCTCGGGCGCACCGTCTCGGCGATGCTCGGCGAGTTCGAGTTCGGGGGATTGCAACTCGATAATGGCGAGATCGTGCCTGGCGATGTGCTGGTCGAGGCAATCGGCTCGGAATGCAATACAGAGTGGTTGGATGCCACGGATCTCGACCTCTCTGACGGCGTTCTGGCGGATACCGCCCTACGCGCGGTGTCGACGGACGGCACCGCGCGGCACGACGTCTTCGTCGTCGGCGATGTCGCGCGCTTCCCGAACCTTCTGTTCGACGGGGTGCCGCGACGGGTGGAGCACTGGAATATCCCCACCGATAGCGGTAGACGGGCTGGTGCGGTGCTCGGTGCCTGGCTGGCGGGTGACGGGGCCTTCGACGAGGTTGTGGCGCGCGGTTTCACGCCGATGCCCGCGTTTTGGTCCAACCAGTTCGAGGTCAGCGTTCAGGCCTACGGACTGCCGGCCCTGAACGACGGCGACATCCGCACACTCCAGGGTGACCTGTCCGGCGCGGTGGCCGTCGGGTACTACCGGGCGGATCGACTCGTCGGGGTCGTCGGGCTCGGTCTCAAGGCCGAGCTGCTGCCCTACCGACAGGAGATCGCGGCGCACGCGGCTGGCGGATGGGCCTAGGCGAATAGGCTGGCCGCATGAGCGACAGAGTCGGATCCGATGCAATCGCCGTCGCGCAGTTCGCCCCCGGCGAAGACAAGGCAGCCAATCTCGAGGAGCTGCGCGATCTGGCGACGACCGCAGCGTCCCGCGGCGCGAAGCTCGTGGTGTTTCCGGAGTACTCCTCTCACTTCACTCCGTCGCTCGGCGCGCACTCGGTCGCGGCGGCCGAGACGCTCGACGGCCCATTCGTCTCGGGACTCGAAGCGATCGCGAAGGTTCTCGACATCCACATCGTGGCCGGCGTGCTCGAGCTCTGTGGTGAAGACAACGACCGGTTCTTCAACACAGTGGTGGCGCTCGATCCACACGGTTCTCTCGTCGCCAGGTACCGCAAACTGCACCTGTATGACGCGTTCGGCCAGAAAGAGAGCGACTGGGTCGCGCCCGGACCGATTGAGGAGCCGGAGACCTTCGAGTTCGGTGACTTCCGGGTGGGATTACAGACCTGCTACGACATCCGCTTTCCCGAGGTGACGCGTCGACTCGTCGATGCGGGCGTGGATGTGGTGGCGCTTCCGAGCGAGTGGGTGCGAGGGCCGCTCAAGGAGCAGCACTGGCGCACCCTCGTGACGGCGCGCGCTATCGAGAACACGGTCTACTTCGCCGCTGCCGATCACGGCCCGCCAATCGGAGCGGGCAACAGCATGATCGTGGACCCCATGGGCGTCGAACTTGCGACAATCGGCGACGAGGTGGGAGTCGCGCTCGCGTGGATATCGGCCGCCCGCATCGCGGACGTGCGCGCCGTGAACCCCGCACTGGGGATACGACGATTCGGGACCCACCCGCTGTAAGCCCGAATCCGACCCTAGAGTGGAATCACTGTTGTTCTGTTCCAGGGGGAAATTTGATGGTCCACCCGTATCGCGTCGTCGTGGTGGAAGACGATCCGGATGTCGCGTTCTACACGAAGACCGTACTCGAGAAGCGCGGATGCCTCGTCAGCGTCATCGCCGATCCCCTCACGGCCCTCAGCGCGATAGATCGGTTCGATCCCGACGTCGTCATCACGGACATCGAGATGCCGGGAATAACTGGACTCGATCTCATCGACCAGGTCCATGCAAAGCATCCTGGCCTGCCGGTCGTCGTGATGACGGCACACGTATCAGTGGACTACGCCATCGCGGCGCTGCGCGGGCAAGCCGACGAGTTCCTGACCAAGCCCGTGCCCTCCTCGCAGCTCATGGCAGTGGTGTCACGACTTGCCGACGAATTCCGTCGAGCCCAGGCTGAAGCGCCCGCACGCGAGGTCGTTCTCGCGATTGGAGCCCATCCCGACGACGTCGAGATCGGCGTGGGAGGGATATTGGCCGCACATCGCGCGGCTGGTGACTCCGTGACGATCCTCACGCTCTCCCGGGGTGCTCGCGGAGGCGAAGCGCAAGATCGTCAGGACGAGTCCCTGATAGCCGCAGAACTCATCGGTGCACGCCTCTTTCTTGAGGACCTCGAGGACACCCGTATCAGCAACGCCGATCCCACGGTGGGAATCATCGAGCGGGTCGTCGCCGAGGTGAATCCGTCGATCGTCTACACGCACAGCAATCACGACCGGCACCAGGATCATCGTGCGGTGCACGATGCCACACTGGTGGCTACGCGGGGGGTTCGCACCGTCGCGTGCTACCAGAGCCCATCGGCGACGGTCGACTTTCGTCCGAACCGATTCGTCTCCATCGATGGATTTACCGACACCAAGAATGCTCTCCTCGCATCGTTCGCCTCCCAGGCGGAGATCCGCTGGTACCTGGAGCCTGATTTCGTGCTGGCGACCGCGCGCTACTGGTCTCGCTACGGCGGCGGCGCGACCAGTGAGCCCCTCGAGATTGTGCGGGAGTCCGCCGATATGTCCGTGTCTCGAAATGAGATCTCGGCGGCTATTCGTGAGGAAAAGCAACGTCAGGCCCGAGGGAAGGCTGCTTTCGGATGATTCGTGTCCTGGTCACCGGCGCGGGAGGACCGGCGGGAGTGGCGGTCATCCGCTCCCTGCTCACGAGGGCGGATGTCGAGGTCTTTACCGCAGACATGGACGGCTGGGCGAGCGGCCTCTACCTTGTGCCTGCCGAGCGCCGACGCATCGTGCCGCGGGCTCTTGACCCGGAATTCGTGCCCGCTGTCATTTCCCTGTGCGTTGCCGATCGTACAAACGTCCTCTTCTCCACGGTCGATTCCGAACTGCCCGCACTCGCTGCTCGACGGCTCGAGCTCGGCGCCACGGTACTCGCTGCCCCTTCTCTGGCGACCCTAGAGGTCACGCTCGACAAATTTGCGCTGTCCGAGCGGGTAGCTTTCGCTGCACGGGTGCCGACCACCCGGCTCGTGGGTGAGGCAAGCCGGGCGGAAAAATGGGACTTTCCGATCATTGTCAAACCGCGTCGTGGCGCCGGTTCGCGAGGGGTGCGAGTGGTGCGAGATCGTGCTGGGCTCGATGCCCTTGGCGAAGACGATAGCCTCATCGCCCAGGAGCTGCTCCCGGGCGACGAATACTCGGTCGACGTATTCGCAAACGCTGTCGGAGACGTGATCGCAGCGGTACCGCGCACGCGTACCCGGGTCGACTCTGGTGTCTCCATCGCGGGCCGAACCGTGAAGAACGAGGAGCTCGAGGCAACAGCGTCGACGGTGGCCCGTGCGGTGGGATTGACCGGGGTCGCAAACGTGCAGCTGCGCTACGACTCCAACGGCGTGGCAGCACTCCTCGAGGTCAATCCACGATTTCCGGGTGCGATGCCGCTCACGATAGCGGCAGGGGTCGACATGCCCTCGCTCGCGCTCGATCTCGCTCTCGGAATCCCGCTGCCGGCCCACATCGACTTCCGCGAGGTGGCGAATGTGCGCTTTCTCGAGGATGTTTTTCTTGACCCGGCGGAGATCCTTTTTTCGGAGAACGCGGCGCACGATGAATCCGACGGCTGATGCGTAACCCGCTCCGTGTCGATTATCACGTTCATTCGACCTTCTCCGACGATGCAGTGAGTTCTCTTTCTGAAAATATCGCGGCCGCGCACACGATCGGGCTTCGCGAACTTCGCCTCGTCGACCACGTGCGACAGTCCACGACGTGGGTACCGGATTTCGTGGCTGCTGTCGCAGCGGAAGAGGTTCCCGATGGCCTCATGCTTGTGACCGGTGTCGAGGCGAAGATCCTCGATAGCGCCGGCAGGCTGGACATCCCCTCCGACCTGATCATCGGAGTCGGAGGAGTCGATGCGGTGCTCATCGCCGATCACCAGTTCCCGGGGACCGATGGCCCCTGGTCCCCCCGAGAGGTTCGTGAGCGGATCGGGCGCGGCCTCGCTGCCTCGGATGCGATCGACCTCCTGGTCGGCGCACTCATCGCTGCTATGGAATCCGTCTCGGCCGCGCAGCTGGCGCACTGCTTTTCGATTCTGCCGAAGGTCGGATTGAACGAAGATGATCTCAGCGCGCAGCACCTCGATGCGTGGGCATCCGCGGCGGCGCGTACGGGCACTCTGATTGAGGTAAACGAGAAATGGGCCTGCCCCGGTCCACGCGCTCTTTTAGCGGCTCATCAGGCGGGAGCCACCATCGTGGCCTCGACGGATAGCCATATCGCCAGTGACATCGGCCGGTATGAACGAGTCGCGACTGTGCTGGGAGCGATGTCATGAATTGGTTTCTCCTCGGCACTCGGGTACTGGAGATCGTGCTTCTCGCCTTCGTGGCGACGGGTGCGATTCCCGTGGTGGTCGGTGCTTATTCGTTTCTCCTGATCCCCCTGCACGCCATCCGCAATCATTATTCTCGGGCGGCGCCCTATTTTCCCCGGGTGGCGATCGTGGTTCCCGCCTGGAACGAGGGCGCGGTGATTGCGACATCCATTGACCGTCTCATGGCTCTCGATTACCCCCTCGATCGTCTTCGTATCTATGTCGTCGACGACGCGAGCACAGACGATACACCGCGTGTGGTGACGGCGAAAGCGAAGCAGTACCCGGGATCCGTGTTTCATTTGCGCCGGAATAAGGGCGGCGAAGGCAAGGCACACACGCTCAATCACGGCATACGAGTCGTGCTCGAGGACGACTGGATGCAGGCTTTGCTGATCATGGACGCAGATGTTATCTACCTCCCCAATTCGCTTCGTCGGATGACACGTCATTTCGCCGATCCCAGGGTCGGCGCTGTGTCTGCGTATGTGCGCGAAGGAAGCGCCGACAAGAACTACCTGACTCGCTATATCGGCCTCGAATATGTGCTGTCACAACCGGCTTCGCGTCGTGCCCATAATGTTCTGGGCGCGCAGGCCTGCCTCGCTGGCGGTGCCCAGCTGCACACCAGGGAGAACCTGCTCGCAATCGGCGGCCGCATAGATACGTCGTCCCTCGCCGAGGACACCATCACCACGTTCGAGACGCAACTCAGGGGTCACAGGGTGGTCTTTGAACCGCATGCAGTGGTGCTCGCGGAGGAGCCCGGCTCGATCGACGCGCTCTGGAAGCAACGGCTTCGCTGGGCTCGAGGCAACGTTACGGTCACCGCGCGCTATCGGAAGGTGTGGTTTCGGCCCTCCCGAACACACCGGCTCGGGTCGATCTCATTTGGGCTTATCTGGTTCAGCCTCTACCTGCTCCCGATCGCCATGATCCTGTCGTCAATCGGCCTGATCGGCCTGCTCTTGATGCACAGCAACCTCGCCACAGTCGTCTTCCGAGCACTCTGGATCCTCGCTGCCTGCACCTACATTTTCATGCTCGGGCTCGGCGCTCAGCTCGACTGGGGCATCAGTCGACACGCCTGGAGGGAGGTCCTCACATTCCCGGGCGTGATCTCCATGTTCATCATGCTCACCGCGTTCTTCCCCGGTCTCGTCGAACGCCAGATCCCAGCAATGTTCGACGTGAAATTCACCCAGGAAGGCCTTTTCGCCTTCACCGAGTTCATCTACACCTGGATCCCGCTCTCCATGCTGGGTGCAGTCTTGGCGCGGCGCGTGGAGAAAACCCGGATCGGTCGTTTCCTCGCTCCGGCGATGATCTACCTGGTGGGTTATGGATCGCTGTTGTGTGCGATAACCCTTGATTCCTACCTCAAAGAACTTCAGCGTGCGGAGGCCAAGTGGGACAAGACGGAGAAGACCGGACGGGTCGTAATATGACTCGCCGTGCCGAACTGCCGGAGCCGAAAGATCGTCGAAATCCTGGCGAAGCGTTCCTCGCCAGAGAGATCGATGACAATCGGCGTGCCGAGTTCTGGCTCATCCCAAAGACATTCCTGTCGCTTGCGATTGTCGCCGCGCTCATCGTTCTCCGAGAGGTTTTTAAGCTATGAACCGGCATGCGCAACTGAATCAGAAGGTCGCGGTACTCATCGTCGACGACAGTGATGATCAACGTGCTCTTCTCCGCCGGTATTTCGAGCGGGAAGGGTGCATGGTGACGACAGCGCAGAATGCGGAAGAGGCGATGCTCGCGTATCGCACCGCAACGCCGGATCTCGCTGTGATCGACCTCGTGCTTCCCGGAGTGACGGGCTGGGAACTCTCCGACTGCCTTCGCGCCGAGCATCCGGAATGTGTTGTCGCGATCACTTCGGTGCTCGACATCAGCGAGTATCCAAATTCCCAGGCAAATCTACCCAAGCCATTCACCCGTGCGCAGGTGCGCAAGGTGCTTCAGGACCACGTTCCGAAATGGACCTCGGCGTGAGCACAGCGATTGTGGCGAGACCCAGGCGGGTCGTCATAGCGGATGACGACGCGGACATCCGCGTCCTTATAGCGATCGCCGTGAGGAAGGCCGGCCTTGTTCTTGTTGCCGAGGAGTCGAATGGCGTGGCCGCGCTCGATGCCGTTCGACGCGTCCAGCCGGATCTGGCAATTCTGGATGTCTCGATGCCAGCGATGACCGGCATCGAGGTGTGCCGAACGGTGCGTGAGGACACGTCGCTCGATGGCGTGCGTTTGGTTTTGTTGTCTGCCGGCGCAGACGACCGCGCCAGGTTAATTGGACTCGCCTCGGGCGCCGACCACTACCTGATCAAGCCCTTCAGCCCGAAGGCGCTTGCCGCCACTCTCGCCGAAATGATGGGGCACGCCGAATGAGCATTCTCGCGACAGCTTATGGGGAAGCGATGAAGCGGTCCTTGACCAACTCGTCGCGGCCACTACTCAAACACTTCCCCACCTTGGCCGCATTCACTGCTTCCGTTCTCGTTGCGTTTCTCTTTCGTGACGTGGTCGTCACTCACCCCCCCGCATTGCTCTGGGCTGCTCTGGTAATGGTGGGCGCCACGTTGCTCGCTTCGTATTATTCCGTCGGGACTCGCGCCACCCCGTGGTCTCTTCTCGTTCCGGGGATCTCGCTGCTCTCGATCGCTCTTTTGCGCTACGGGACTGGAGGCACGACCTCGCTGTTCGGTGCGCTGATTATTCTTCCCGCGTTGTGGATCTCAGCGCAAGCCGGGCGACGCTGGGTGATCGTGGCTATTTTCGGCACATCTGCGGCCCTGATGCTGCCCTCTGTCATCGACCGCCGGTGGCCGTCGGACGCCTCGGAATGGTTGCGGGGAATCGTGGCGCCGGTGATATTCGGTCTCGCGGCGATTGTCGTCAACGAACTATCCCGGCAGGCCAGACAACAGGTCGATGATGTGCAACGGCTGGTCAGGGAGGGTGAAAACCTGCTTGCCGAGTCACTCTCCACGGCAGCTCAGCTTGAGGCTAACGAAGTGCAGTTGCGGGCGGCCGATCGACTCACCCGCAGCGTTCTTGATGCCGTGACCGAGCAGTCTGTCATAGGGACCGACCTGAGCGGGCTGATCGACGTGTGGAATCCCGGTGCCGAAGTGATGCTCGGTCTCACGCCGTTTCAGGCCCAGGGCAAGCGTTATGTCTTCGACTTTCATCTGGTGGACGAGTTGGATGCCTGGTCGCGTGAACTCAACTATCCGCACGGAGCCACCGTTCTGAACCCCGGGTTCTCCGCGCTTGTTGAGTCGGCAAGACTGGGCCGGGCCGAGGTGCGGGATTGGACCTATGTGAGAGACGACGGATCGCGAATCTCCGTTTCGATCGCTGTCACGCCCCGCCTCGACGACCGGAGCGAAACCGTGGGCTATATCTTCGTCGCCACCGACGTGACCCACGCTCTCGAGTCGTCGCGCCTCAAGGACGAATTCGTCGGCTTGATATCTCACGAACTCCGTACTCCGTTGTCGTCCA
>Ga0209100_1000611_pt1 | contig 29503 bp, 21 predicted proteins | sample lystaG_FD_185480 | JGI IMG/M metagenome (GOLD analysis project Ga0209100, IMG submission 185480) | Glacier valley bacterial and archeal communities from Borup Fiord, Nunavut, Canada, to study Microbial Dark Matter (Phase II) -... | ecosystem: Environmental > Aquatic > Freshwater > Ice > Glacier ... | reverse complement strand
GGGGTTTTGACCAACGGCGCACAGGGCAGAGCCGCGCAGCCAATGTGAGAATGAATGATGTCAAATTCTTGCGATCGTCGATAAACATGCCCCAGTTGCAGCATCTCATAAACTGAATGCTCTTTAACTCCAGGGTCGAGGCGTAGAGCACGAGGGTGAATGGCTTCAAGATGGGCAAGACTCACAGAGTCACCCGACGCAAACAACGTGACCTCGTGTCCACGTTTCACTAATTCATCGGTCAATAAGCTGACGACTAATTCAGCTCCTCCATAAGCAGGAGGAGGCACACTCTCCCACAGAGGAGCAATTTGAGCAATCCGCATAAAAACCTCCGCGTTCATTAAGATTGGTTGTAATGATCATTACAGTTTTATAAGATAGGACGCATCTGGCTGCGGAGATAGGGAAAGTTTTTCGCTGAACGGAGCCGAAATGCCTCTTCATCAATCGGTTCCGCCCCAACTCCAGACAGGCTTGTCGCCTCGCACGAATTGTTTGAGAATCGCAGTCGTTAGGCTATTTGCATCGCTCATTCCTGTCATGTCGAGAATTAAATAGGCTTTTCCATTGACGAACCGCATTCTCAAATAGGAATGTCCTGAAAAGTCTTCATTGTCTGACTTGACAATTCGAGCGGTCGCTTTGCATTGGCTATAGCGTGGCTTAAGTTTGCCGACCCATGTGACGCTAAAATCATCGCTGCTGGCGATCGTAAAACCATCGGCGATCGCGCTCAAGTTTGCCGTGCCATCGATTGCATAGCTTCCCTCACGGTAAGGTTGGAGAGTTTCAGTCACCACCACCTTTGCCGGACAGCGAACGTTGGGATCTTGAGTGTCGATCGCTTTAAACACTTTGAGATCAAGATTTGCAGCGTGGGCAGGAAGACTTGATAGCACCCATGCCACAATGCCAATTCCGATAAAAGATTGAAGTTTCATAGATAGCGCGTTAGAACGTTGAGATATCTGAGTCTTCACCAATCAGCCGCTAAACTTCGGAAAACGGCAGACTCTAGCTCTCAAAGGAGCCATATCGCTCTAACCAATCAAAGATTTCATCAAGCTGAGAGAGGGTGACCAATCCATAGTTCCAGAGAGTCATCGGCAGCAGACTAGGGGTTTGCTCAGATTGTTGCAGGGCAAGCACGATCGAGGCTTGAGAAATCAAAAGTTCCTCAGTCAAAAACCGAATCAGAGGATGATTGGTTGAAACCTCCATTGCAGCCACGCTTTTCTCAACAGTTAAATGGGCTTCAGATCTCAGAGTTCAGTTTAGAACCTGAAACAGTGTGACATCATAGGCTTGAAAAGCAACAATGTTGCATTAATTACCTCTAGTCTTTAGTGCGAGGTTCCGCCGTGACTGTCAGCAATGCCGCAACCCAGTTATATCTCCCAGATGCCAATCTGATTCAAGCTGCACTGGAAGCGATCGATGGGTTTGCAACATCGAGTGCGCCGAGTGCCTGGGCATCTTTAGATAAAGCGACGATCGTGGCAGACGTGCGATCGCGCGTTAACGATCCGTTTCAAATCAGCCAGGGCGGGCAGCCTTTTTGCGGTCCGGCAGCCGTTTTGTTTGAGCTGGTCAGAAAACAGCCGCTTCGCTATGTGCGAATTTGTCAAAGTCTGTTTGAAACGGGCTACTTTCAAGCGGCGAGTCACTGGCTCTCGGCTCCTAATGAGCTACGACAGGCGAGTCGGGGTGACCTGCGCATGAGCCAAGCCGATTGGATGGTGTTAGCGACGTTAAGGCAGTCAGAAAATTTGCTGTTTCCAGTTGAGCCAAATGCCCCTGACATGATTCGCAATCTGGCAGGAATGACTAAATCGTGGGAAATGCGCGGCTGGATCAAGGAGATTTTAGGCTACCGCAAAAGTGAGTATTATCATGCTTATTTGATGAATGACGTGAGTGCATTAAACCAGGCGGCAGCAGCGATTCAAGCAGGAGGAGTGGCGTTTGCGCTGATCACCGCCGAGGGAATGCTGCAAACCAACCCGCCGCCGATTCCGTTTCCAAGTCACTGGATTGCGCTATTGGGAAATGTGTCGGTAGCGAATAGCCAGGTGAGTTTTGATATTTATACCTGGTCAAAAAAACTGCACCTCGATCTAGATTTATCGTCGTTTAAGAAATATTTTTGGGCAGCCGTCACGGGCATTCCGTAGATATGCGCCGCACCTTTAATAGTCGTCTTCAACGACATTCTCGTTGTAATGCGGAACACGTTTAGTAGTAAGATACTGAACCTATTGGGGTCATTTTTTGATTTAGCAAGGTTAAACCCTCTAAGAATCATGAATCTTTGCTTTTATCTGCATCATTAGGGTGTTCGTCAGTTGCTCCTTTCACATGAAAAGCATTCTCTTAACGGTCATTAAAGTTCTTGCAGTCTGCATTTAAGTTGTGTTACGACATTTTTTTGAAGTCGCTCTTGCCCCATTAATTCTATCTGAGTGAAATTAGAACAAGCCCCGAGCGGGTCTATCGATCGTTTGAGGAAACTGCTGAATGTTTAGAACTAGCCGTAAATCGTACAGATCGAGCCTGTCGTCATATCAGAAAAAGAAAAAGTCTTTGCCTCGCTGGGTGATTTTGAGTGCTATTCCGATCGCGCTGATCACCCTAGAATTGTTGGCGCGGTTAATCATCGGAATGATCGGCAAAGCACCCGAACTCGCTGCCTATGATAGCGAACCGCTGAAGGTTACTGCCTACCGATTAAACTATCTCGATCAGTCTGGCGCTGCTTATGATGGGCTGCCCGATCGAGGGCGGTTAAACGCAAAACGCAGCCCTCTAATGGGCTATAAGCTGGTCGGCAGTCAAACCAACTCGTTTTGGCAAATCAATGAGCAGGGGTTTCGCGACAGTCAGCCCGTAGCACAGACAAAATCGAAAGACGAAGTGCGAATTTTTGTTTTGGGTGGCTCTACCGCCTTTGGACAGATGAGTTCTAGCAATCAAAGCACCTTTGCCACCCAGTTAGAAACCCGGCTGAATCAGCAGGTTGCCACTCAGAAGACAAATTCTGCTAAGTTTCGTCCTAATGTGTTGCCTTACTATGCAGATGAGCTAACAAAAGCGATGGCACTGCCGCCTCGCATTCGAGATAGTCGCTATCGGGTGATTGATGCCGCCGTTCCCGGCTATGCGTCTAGCAATGAGCTATCGCAACTCGCGCTTCAGGTGTTATCTTATAAGCCTGATTTTATCATTGTGATGGATGGCTATGCCGATTTGCTGTTGCCGAGCACTCAAGAGGGAGCCGATATTCCGGGCATTGAGTCGCTGTTAGATAATTCATTTGGGCATTTCACCACAGCGTTGTCAGAGCGGTTTAAGAATTGGATCAGTCAGTCATTCTTAGTTAAGAGTGTTCAGTATTGGGTGCTGCGTCCACAAGATTCTCTCAAGCTAATAATTCCTCCTGCAACAGATGATGCTCAACCTCTAGCACAAAAGCTTCCAGCGAATGCCGATGAACTCGATCGCCGCGTGTCTCGATATCGCAATAACTTAGAGCAAATTGTGCGGTTGGCATCGGCGGCAAAAATTCCGATCGTGCTGGCACTGCAACCCGAAATCACCAGCCGCAATGTCAACACCCTGGCTCCACAAGAAAAGAAGATTCTCGATCAGGTCGGACAACCCTACACCCAGCGGGTCAAAGCAGGTTACACCGAACTTCAGCGAGCGATCGCTCAAGTCAAACAGCAGTTTCCTCAGGGCGTGACAACGCTCAACTTATATGAGGGAACCAACTTTCAGGGAGAGTCTTTTTACGACACAGTGCATTTAACCGATGCCGGAAATACTGCGATCGCCAATCGGCTTTATGACACGATCGCCACCTCTCTAACGCTGCAACCCAAGCCTTACGCCGACCAATCACCTCCCGGACGCTAGAACGGTTTTAAGTGGGCAGTCGTCTAAGCTGATGTTGAGTAGTGCTGCTTGAACGATCGCTATTGCTAAGGAATAAGGATTTATTAACGTGTGATTCGTCGGGTTCGCCCCCTAAATCCCCCAATCTGAGGGAGCCGGAGTTCAAAGTCCCCCAGATTGGGGGATTTGGGGGGTGACCGTTAGGTAGGTTAGCGTCAGTTCAAAACAGCAGGTTGTTTAATCCTCGATCCTTAGAGCAATCGTTCAAGCATTTTTTAGCTGTTCGCTTAGTATTATCAGCTACATACCTACTTACGGATAAAGGTTTGTAGTAGCAGCGTGTGAATAAGACACCATCAGCATTAGCAAAACGATGATTCCGATCGTTAGAATTGCTAGAGATCCCCAGCTTGCAGAGTCAGATCCGATCCGCTGTTTTAAGTTATTAAGCTTGTCAGACGTTGCCATATCAGTCTCTCCTTTTGCCTATACACCCGTTGTATAGAAAAAAGTTGAGGAACTTGTGAGGAACGCCATAAAGTTCGCGATTCACGAATCATAAGTTTTATCAGACTTCTGCATTCGCCAATCCCTCAGTGTTGTGTTCAGGGTTCAAATATTTTTATTGATTAGTTTTTAACGATGGTTACCTCATTATCTTTACTATAGTTATAGAGCGGTAATTTATTAACATCAGAGGTGAGTCCACTAATCTCCGATATACAAATAGTCTTTGCGTTAGCTACCTTAATTTCTTGTTGCTCCTCACGACTCAAAACTCTTCATGGATACAACTTCGTCTGCTCAAAAAGTAGCGGGACTTCACAGCGTCTCTTCAGACACGATCGAGCAACTTCAAGCAGATATCCAGCACACCTTTGGTTTTATTCCCCCGTTTTTTGCGCCTGCCATCCACACGCCTCAGATCTTTGAAAACCTTTGGCAGCAGACGCTTTCTGCTTACGTTCACAATCCTCTACCTGTCTTATTCAAGGAAAAACTATCTGCTTATCTCTCGCGGTTTTGTGCGGTTCCTTACTGCATGATTTGCTACAGTTGTTCTCTGTACAGCCTGGGAACTGAGGCACGAGAAATCTTAGCGCTGCTCGAATCGCCCCCTGCGATCGAGTCCACGATTCGCGACCATTTACTTAGTCTCTCTGCCCAGCAAACCGAACTCAACAACTGGTCAGAACTCGCCCCTGACTTAGAAGCTAGTTTGCTAGCTTGTGCAACTTTTATTGCAATGGAGTCTGAGAACACAGAACCCGTGCGAACTCAGCTACGACGGGTTTTAGGAGAGACTCATTATCACTTCTTAATCACATTAATTGCCTACCTCAAAACCTGTCATATCTGGATGGAAGCTCATCCTGAAGTGAGTTATCTCGACGATCGCCGCTTTCAAAATCACTTTGAGAATTTGGTAGGCGACGAGCCAGAGCTATTAGACTTCTTCGATACTTATTGGCAGCGAGTTAAGCGCGAGCAACAAACGTGGGCAGAACAGCAAGCCGCGATCGCTGAACGCAGGCGCAATGACCTAGTTTTGAGAAAGATTGTAGAAGAAAATCTTTATCTTACCCGCGCAGTTGCCTCCACGACGGAGAGCGTTTTAATCACCGATCCCAATCAGCCTCATAACCCGATTATTTATGCCAATCCTGCCTTTACGCGGGTCACAGGCTATGAGGCTCAGGAAGCGATCGGGCGAAATTGCCGCTTTTTGCAAGGGGTAGACAGCGATCAGCAAGTGGTCTCTCAAGTTCGAGCCGCGATCGCCGAACAGCGCGAAATCAAAACTACGATCTTAAATTACCGCAAAAACGGTCAGCCGTTCTGGAACAGTCTAAAAATCGCCCCTGTTTGGTCTGAAGCTAAAGAACTGCTCTACTTTGTAGGCGTCTCTGAAGACATTAGCGATCGTAAGCAAGCCGAGCAAAAAATTCGAGAGCAAGCCGCTCTTTTAGATGTCACGACCGACGCAATTTTCGTGCAAGATCTCTCCCACAAAATTCTATTTTGGAACCCCGGAGCCGAGCGACTCTATGGATATCGCTCTGAGGAGGCGTTAGGCAAAGATGCAACGGTTCTGCTCCATCCCGCAAAAACGACTCAACTGACTCACGCTCAAAAAACGGTGCTTGAGCAAGGCAAATGGCACAATGAACTCAATTTGATTCATCGATCGGGGAAGAAACTGGTCGTCGAGAGCCGTTGGACTTTGGTGAAAGATGAGCAAGAAAATCCCAAGTCTATCTTGGTGGTGAGCACCGACATCACCGAGAAAAAACAGCTAGAAGCACAGTTTCTGCGCGCTCAGCGCATGGAGAGCATCGGCACGCTTGCCAGCGGCATTACCCACGACTTAAACAATATTCTGACTCCGATTTTGGCGGCGGCTCAACTGCTGTTGATGAGAACAAGCTCTGAGGATGTCAAACAACGGCAGATGCTCGACATGATTCAAACCAGTGCAAATCGCGGTGCGACGTTGGTTAAGCAAGTCTTGTCTTTCGCACGAGGCATGGAGGGCAAGCGATCGCTGCTTCAAGTGCGTCACCTGATTGCTGAGATTCGACAGATTATGCAAGAGACGTTTCCGAAAGCGATCGACTTTCACCTCGATCTCGCCAGCGATCTCTGGCTTGTCACAGGAGACGCGACTCATCTCCACCAGGTTTTGATGAATCTCTGCGTCAATGCGCGGGATGCAATGCCCGAAGGCGGCACTCTGAGTCTCAGTGCTGAGAATTTGTGGATTGACGAACCCTACGCCCGCATGAACTTAGATGCTCAGGTGGGTTCCTACATTGCGGTGACGGTGGCAGACACCGGAGCGGGCATCTCGCCGGAGGTTTTAGATCGCATCTTTGAGCCATTTTTCACCACGAAAGACTTGGGCAAAGGGACTGGATTGGGGCTATCCACTGTTCTCGGCATCATCAAAAGTCATAGCGGATTCGTAACCGTGACTAGCGGAGTGGGAGAAGGCACTCAATTCAAGGTTTACTTACCTGCGGTAAAATCTGAGGAAATGCTTCAGACGCAAATCGAGGCGTTGGCGATCGGGCAGGGTGAATTAATTCTCGTCGTCGATGATGAAGCCAACATTCGAGAAGTCAGCCAAACCGTCTTGGAAACCTACAACTATCATGTGCTGACGGCGATTGATGGCATTGACGCGATCGCTCACTACGCCGAGCACAAGCGCGAAATTAATCTGGTGCTGATCGACTTGATGATGCCCGTAATGGATGGAGCCACGACGATTCGGGCATTGAGAAAGCTGAATCCGCAGGTCAAAATCGTCGCCATGAGCGGATTAGTGCCCAGCAACCAACTGCCAGTCTTGGGTTCCGAAATTCAGGCATTTCTGCCCAAACCTTACACCGCCAAAGAGTTGCTGACCTGCATTCAAGAGGTTCTAAAAAACTAACTAAACGGTTTGCTTAGAATCGTAGATTAAACAAACCTGAATTCTCCCTCACCCCAGCCCTCTCCCTAAGGAGAGGGAGCAACCATCTAGTTTCCTTTCCTCCCTAAGAAGCAGGGTTAGGCGAGGGCTTGCCCCACTTCGTGAGGAGGGCAAATCTGGATCTGATTTAATCCACGATCCTTAATGAGAATATTTGCTAAAAACTGACGAAAGTTCTATGCTTCTAAAGGCGATCGTTCACTTCGATTGGGCAAAACTAAGTTGCTTCAGCGAGTCGCGATCGTCCCTACTCTCCAATGTCCCTTCGTATGTCAAGCCAAAAAAGGCTAGAAAAATCAATTCTCAGTCGTCGCCAGCTTCTACAGTGGGGGCTTCTTGCAGGTGCCGGGGCTGCAGGTTCCTCGATCGTTGCCAACCGTCTGTTGGGTGCGAGGGGGCAATCGTCGGTGATGATTCCTCCGGTGCCTGCGTCTCCCAGTGACCGATCAGGCATGAATCCGATGTCGATGTTGCGTGACTTTGACTATGGCACGGTCACTCAAGAAAATGGTCGAACCGTGCGCGAATTTCGGGTCGAGGCGCAAACTTCGACGATTCAACTCGACAACGCTCACTCCTTCATCACCTGGAATCTCAACGGGCGGGTGCCGGGTCCGACGTTTCGAGCAACGGAGGGCGATCGGATTCGAGTCGTTTTTTATAATCGTGCCGGACATTCTCACTCCCTGCACTTTCACGGCGAACATCCCGCTGATATGGATGGCATCAAGCCCGTTAAAAATGGCAGCGTCATGATTTACGAGTTCGACGCAAAGCCGTTTGGAGTGCATCTTTATCATTGCCACGTCGCCCCCGTGACGCGTCACATCGGCAAAGGCTTGTATGGGATGTTCATCATCGATCCTCCCCAGCCGCGCCCCCCAGCCGATGAGATGGTGTTGATTATGGCAGGCTATGACGTGAACGATGATCAGAAAAATGAGCTATATGCCTTTAATGGGCTGCCTCACTACTACATGAAAAACCCGATCGCGATTCAACAAGATCAGCTTATTCGGCTCTATGTGCTGAATGTGATCGAGTTCGATCCGGTGGCGACGTTTCATCTACATGCCAATATGTTTCGAGTCAATCAGACCGGACGATCGCTCGAACCGGGCTATGAAACCGATGTGATCACGATGGGAACAGCAGAGCGACACATTTTAGAATTCAGCTATCACAACCCTGGAAAATTCATGTTCCATCCCCATCAAGACACCATTGCAGAAGCGGGATGTATGGGATTTTTTGACGTAATCGGCAGCAAAACATAGGTTTTTAGACAAATTAGGGAAATCTCGATCGAGAGTTGTTGACAAGTATTCCTATGAAGGGTGACAATAGCTCTCACGTTTGATTAATAATAATCATTTGCATTAAGTCAATTTTCTCTAACTGAGCTTTTGATCCGCCATTCTCAACCTCACCTGGACGCGTCTATGTCTGTCTTCCGTTTCTTCGCCCTCTTCTTCTCAGCATTTAGCCTGTCGGTTTTGATTTCATGCAGCAGCCAGACTTCAGCCCCAAACGCCGCTGCACCTGTTAGTCCAATGGCTCAAACAAGTTCTTCAGCAGATCATTCTTCGATGCAAGGCGGCAAGCCCAAAATTAATATCAACAACGCCATTTTGTCTGAGCTAGACAAACTTGAAGCAAAGCTAGGGGTTCCGGCGCTGTCAAATCGGGTTCAGGCAAGTCGCCCCTACGCCAAAGTTGACGAACTGGTATCAAAAAACGTCATCAACCCGGCGCAGTTTGAGCAAATCAAAGACATGGTGACGATCGAAGACATCCAGCTTACTGGCGAAGCTAAAGATGTAGACTACATGACCAAGTTGGGTCTGATGAAAGGACACCTTTTAGTCGCTAAGGAACTGTTAGATCTGCAAAAGCCAGACCAAGCTGAACCGCACATCGGGCACCCCGTTGAAGAAATCTACGCCGATGTCGAAGATCAGCTTAACGAACGCAACATCAAAGAATTTAAAACGTCGTTGATTGCGCTGCAGGATACCGTCAAAGCGGGCGCAAAAGACGCGAATAAAGTTGGCACTGAGTTTAAGACTTCGGTGCAAGCGGTGGATGGCGCGATCGCGGCTCTTCCTGAGACTCAGCGCACCTCTCCTGAGTTTGTGCTGCAAGTGATCAATGGGTTGCTCGATACTGCAAATTCAGAATATGGAGCCTCGATCGCCGATGGTAAAATCGCTCAACCTATTGAATATCAAGACTCTCGCGGGTTTGTGCTCTACGCTAAGGAGCTTTATACAGCTATCTCTCCTCAACTGTCAAAAGACAAAGCTGAGGCAAATAAAACAATTCAAACCACGATGGCAGATCTTGTGAAGGTTTGGTCGTCTGTGTTGCCTCCGGCTGCCCCCGTCAAAACTCCGGTTGAAGTTTCTCAGATGATTAAAACGATCGAGCAAACCGCTCAAAAAACCACAAAATCCTCTTGATCCGTCAACAATAGGGTGATAGCTTAAATAACCATCGCTCTCCCGCTCAATAACCCACTACTTTTTAGCAACCACTTATGGACTTTAGCTCTGCAATTCCCACGTTTGTGATTACCCTCCGAGAGGGCGTTGAGGCGGCTCTGGTGGTCGGCATTGTGCTGGCTTATCTCAAAAAAGCAAAGCAAAGCGATTTAAACTCGTGGGTTTATGGCGGAGTTGCGGTCGGTCTGTTTGTCAGTGCTGTGATTGGTCAGCTTTTTGGCTGGTTGATTGCAAACTTAGGAACCGTCAATCAACAATATTCACCGATGATAGAACCTCTGCTAGAGGCTGTCTTCAGCGTCATGGCGATCGGGTTTTTAAGCTGGATGCTGGTATGGATGACGCAAAACGCCCGCATGATGAAGAAAAACGTTGAGGGCGCGATCGGGTCTGCTCTCAGCAATCGAGCCGGGGCAGGGTGGGGCATTTTTGCCCTGATTTTTTTTGCGGTCTTGCGTGAAGGGTTTGAAACGGTGCTGTTTATCGCGGCAAAATTTCAGCAGGGTTTAGTCCCAGCGCTGGGTGCACTGAGCGGAATTGCAGTCGCGGCTGGCATTGGAGCTTTGCTGTTTAAGTGGGGCGTTAAGCTCAATTTACGACTGTTTTTTATGGTGATGGGAGCCTTGCTGCTGCTGATTGTGTCAGGCTTAGTCGTCACTTCATTAGGGCACTTCGACACGGCGGTGCAAACGCTGTCGCAGTTAGATCGCAAATCTGCGGGGCTGTGCTTCTTTCAAGAGCGGTTTGCCAAGCCTCAAGATCGTGACTGCATTTTAGGTCCGATGGTGTGGAACTTCAGTAAAGTTTTGCCCGACGATCGCTTTCCCGGAGTCATTCTCAATGCTTTATTTGGCTACACCCAACGCTTATATCTAGTTCAAGCAGTTGGCTATGGCGTGTTTTTGATCACGATCGGCAGCATTTACTTCCAAAGTCTGGCAGGTCGCGCGATCTTTCCGATCCGCAAAGCTCGATCGTCGCTAATTGACTAATGCCTAACGCGCTTTTTACAATGAGAACTGATGCAGCACGGTTTCAGTTCCGGGCATTGCTGAATGCAGATATGAAATGCCCTCCTCCCGAAGTGGGGCGAAGCTCTTGTCCCCTCTCCTTTTGGGAGAGGGCTAGGGTGAGGGTAAAATCTCTGCTTTATAGATCGATTCAGCAACGCCAGAAAATTTAACTCGCAGATCGAGTCCTTGACAACTCATACTCATGACGAGTACGCTCTATTGATAACCGTCGAGGAGCTAATTGTATGTTGCCTAATCGAGAAGGACAGCGCGTTCCCAATGTCACCTTTCGTACTCGCGACCATAACCACTGGGTCGATGTCACCACCGATGCGCTGTTTACTGATAAAACGGTCGTCGTTTTTTCGTTGCCGGGTGCGTTCACACCGACCTGCTCATCGACTCACTTACCAGGCTATAACGAGTTGGCGAAAGTGTTTAAAGAGAATGGGGTCGATGACATCCTTTGCGTCTCAGTTAACGATACCTTTGTGATGAATGAGTGGGCAAAAAGCCAAGAAGCCGACAACCTGACGCTCATCCCCGATGGCAACGGGGAGTTTAGTGAAGGGATGGGAATGTTGGTAGAAAAGACAGATCTGGGCTTTGGCAAGCGATCGTGGCGCTATTCAATGTTGGTAAAAAACGGGGTAATCGAGAAGATGTTTATCGAGCCAGAAGAACCCGGCGACCCGTTTAAGGTATCAGATGCCGAAACGATGCTTGACTACATCAACGCACAAGCTGAAAAGCCCAAAGTCGTGTCTCTGTTTGTGAAAGTGGGATGCCCCTTCTGCGCCCGTGCCAAAGGAATGCTGACCGACCACGGCATGGATTATGAAGAAATCGTCTTGGGTCGCGATGCTAACCTCCGCACACTGCGCGCTGTCACCGGAGCCGTCACTGCCCCTCAGGTATTTATTGATGGCAAACTAATTGGCGGATCTGATGCGTTAGCTGACTATTTTGGCATAGCGTCGTAATTCTGATAGAATTCCCCAACTTTAAAACTCTACTTCGCTGCTGTTCCTCCCTGAACTGAAGTTTGGGCTGGCACAATCGCAGCGAGAGAGTTTTTAAACACGCCCTAGTGCCCCTGATCCTTTCCTCTAGGCATCTGCATTAGATTAAATAACGGATGAGCGAGTAGAGCCGCTTGAGTACGATCGCGCAAGTTCAGCCGACTTAATATATTGGTCACATAGTTCTTCACCGTATTTTCTGATAGAAACAGTGCCTGAGCAATCTCTCGGTTGTTTGCGCCAGAAGCGATTAAACGCAAAACTTCTAATTCTCTAGGCGTGAGTTGCGCGAGTTCGGGTGGGGAAACAGTCACTGGAGCCGAGGTAGGCATCGTTAGGGCTTTTTCAAATAATCCGGGACCAAATTGTGTATGTCCTTTATTGACAGAACGAATCGCTAACGCTAGCTCATCGGGTTCTGTGTCTTTGAGCAAATACCCTTTTGCACCCAGCCGCATCGCCTGCGAAACATACTCATCATCATCAAACGTGGTTAAAACCAAAACTTTAACATTGGGATAGTGTTGAACGATCGCGCCTGTTGCTGCGACACCATCCATCACGGGCATCCGAATATCCATCAGCACAATGTCAGGCTGTAAAGATGAAATTTGCTCGATCGCGCGCTGTCCGTTTTCGGCTTCACCAATTACCTGCATATCTGCATTAGACTCCAGCATACTCTTGAGTCCCTGGCGAATAATATGCTGGTCATCGACAAGCAGAATCCGAATCATGGCAGTTGTTTTGAAAGGGGCAACGCAACCGAGACGCGGCAGCCATTTTCAGGTTGACTATCAATGGTGAACTGTCCGCCCAATGCGATCGCTCGTTCTCGCATTCCCTGAAGCCCAAACCCAGTCGTGTTTTGAGCCGGATTAAAGCCTGTGCCATTGTCGTCAATCGAGAGATAGATTAGCCCCGCCTGTTGATGCAATCCTACACTAACCTGCTTCGCCTGAGCGTGCTTATAGATGTTTGTGAGCGATTCTTGCACAATGCGATATGGCGTTGTATTCACGTCTGAAGAGAGCGGCATTGGGAGGTGAATCGTATTAGAGACGATGATTCCTGTCATGTGCTCAAAGTTTTGCAGGAGCGTGTTGATTGCCGTTTCGAGCGATCGCCCCTGTAAGGGGTTCGATCGCAAGACAGAAACAGATTTGCGAATCTCTAGTAATGCGTCTGATCCAAGCTGCTTTGCTTGTTTGAGAAATGCCAGTGCTTTGTCAGCGTCAGATTTCCAAAACAATAGCGCATTGTTCATTTGAATCGTTTGTGCTACGAGAGTGTGTCCGAGTCCGTCATGAATTTCGCGGGCGATGCGGTTCCGTTCTTGTAAGGTGGCTTGATCCTCAACTCGTAGAGCATAATGCCGCAATTGTTCAAGCGTAGTCGCTAACTGATCATGAGTCGTTTCTAGCTGCTCTCGGCTTTGGCGTTCAGCAATTAACGCATTGATTAACAGCAAAGCAAATACTAACGTCAGGCTAAACAACAACACATTGCTGACCCGCGATTCCCAAACCATTGAAACAAATTTTTCGGGCACGATCGGTCTTAACAGCAAAAGCGACCCATAAGAAAGCATCGCTAAAACCAGAACAATCACCTGCCCTATCTGCCCAAATATCAAGCAACTGCGTAACAGCAGCACCAGAAATAATAGAAAATTGGAGCGGCTCGACAACCCTTCTTGAACCACGGGGAGCAGAATTAAGCCAAACTCTAGCGCCGTAAATAGAATCTTTGAGCGAAGCCGAACCGTTGGTAACCGCAGCCCAAGTAGACCAAAAATTGCGATCGCGATCAGGCGCAGCAGCAGCGACGAAGGCGAGCGATACAAATGCAGCACTTCCATCACAACCGACGTTCCTAGCAGCAGCCATTCTAGGTACAGCAGTAGACGAAACGATGGGTAGGTCAAGCGGATCATAGAACTCTTTCCCATCAAAAGATGGAGCGGGGCATCGAAAGACGCTGACCTAACTTTGGAGGGAGTGAAGGAGTCAAACAACACAGTAGCCCCCTTTGGGTGAGCGCGCAATAGCGGCTAGAAGCACACTTAGAACCGTGGATTAAATTCACCCCAACCTTCTCCTATCAGCAGAGGATGATTGATCTCTCTAGTCTTTAAGATACGAGAGTTTGGGAGATGCGGGTGAATCGAGGTGCGATCGTCGAGGTCATTAAACTTTTTGCAAAAGTCCGAAGATGCTCTCATTCCCCAATCCCTTCTCTCAAGCTTGGGAGAAGGGGAGCCAGATTTCAAAGTCCCTCTCCCAAATGTGGGAGAGGGATTTAGGGTGAGGGCAGGGACTTTTGCAAAAGGTCTACTTATTCCAGGTCTCTGTAATGGTTTAGCAGACTTGTTTCTCGTCTCAGTAGAGCCAATCTAACTACATTCAACTATTCAGACTAGGAAAAAAGTCACAACATTCAAGTAGGTTTTGACGGGTCAAGTTAGGAGCCTGGTGTCATGCGTCAATTGGGTTCACCCTTTAAGATTTATAAGTAAAACCGGATTTAGGACGTGGTGAATCTCATGAAAAAGCAACCGATCGCAGCCACATTTCTAATCGGCGCACTAATGATGGGGCTGTCTGCTTGTGGTCAATCCAATTCTGCTCAAACGCCGCAATCTGATTCAACGGTAAGTCCAGCAAATTCAGCGCAATCGAGTAGTCCGTCTGCGCCCGATCAGACCCAAAAAGCAGACCGGGCACAAAAACGTGAGGCAGTTCGCAAACAAGTTCTAGCCGTTTTAACGCAAGAGCAGGCGCAGCAGTTTCAAACTAAAGTGCAGAGTGGTGAAAAAATGCGGCAAGCGCTGAGAGAAGTAAATCTTACAGCCGAGCAAAAAGCCAAAATTCAGGACATTCTTAAGGCTGCGTATCCTCGTCAGCAAGGATCTCAAAAGAGCTAACACTTATCTATTGCAGCAGGTTTCAGTCCGCGTCTGAGACATTTATGCCCCGCTTTCGGCAAACATAGAGGATTTTATGGTCAACGAAGGTCACAATAAAAAGCCGAACGACGCTCCGATCGGAGGGTCGGATGAACCGATCGAGAGCAGCGAAACAACGCCAACCGTTCTATCAAAGCGCCGGATTGGGTTATTTCTGGGCGGCGTGCTGTTGCTGGGCGGATTGGGATTTTTGGGACTGCGATCGATGGCTGCAAAACCCGATAAACCAGCCGGACGCAATGCCAGACAGCAAGTCACCCCTGTGATGGTCGCGGCTGTGAGCCAGAGGACGGTTCCTGTGCAACTGAAGGCGATCGGCAATGTGCAGGCTAATTCAACGGTGTCGGTCACGCCGCAAGCGAGTGGACGGATTACGGGCGTATTCTTCCAGAAGGGGCAAGAGGTGCATAAAGGGCAACTGCTGTTTACGCTCGACGATCGCTCTCAGACTGCCTCGATTCAGCAAGCGCAGGGAACCGTAGCCAAAAGCCAAGCGCAAGTGCAGCAAGCTAGAGCCACCCTTGCCAAAGACCAAGGACTTGTTGAACAAGCTAGAGCCACCCTTGCCAAAGACCAAGGGGCTGTCAAACAGGCGATCGCTACCCTGGCAAAGGATCAGGCACAAGCACAGTTTGCTCAAGCACAGAGTCAACGCTACGAAAATCTCTATAAGCAAGGAGCCATTAGTCAGGATCAGGCGCAGCAATATGCAACCAACAGCCGATCAATTGCAGCAACGCTACAGGTTGATCAAGAAGCGATCTCCAACGCTCAAGCCGTTGTGAGAAGTGATGAAGTGGCAATCAAAAATGCTCAGGCAGTGGTGCTAGGTGATCAAGCCGCGATCGAAAACGCTCAGGCAGGCGTGAGCGCTGACAGTGGCGCGTTGAACAGCGTGCGGGTGGAATCGTCGTATACCAAAATTTATGCGCCGATCGACGGGCGGGCGGGTAATATTTTGGTGACGGAAGGAAATGTCGTACAGGCGGGTGGCTCAAATCCGCTGGTGACGATCGCCAAAATTCACCCAATTCAGGTTGCATTCTCGGTGCCCGAATCGAATTTGCCGGACGTGCAAAAGCACATGGATAACGGCAAGCTGAAAGTATCGGTCACGTTTGCGGGCAATAATACTCCAATTCAGGGGTTGCTCTCGTTTGTAAATAACACGGTCGATACGAATACGGGAACAATTCAACTGATTGGTGATTTTGATAATGCAGATGCCAGACTCTTTCCGGGGCAATTTGTGAACACGACGCTGACGCTGACTCAAGAGCCGAATGCTACTGTTGTTCCATCGCAAGCGGTTCAAAATGGTTCAAATGGTCAGTTTGTGTTTGTCTTCAACCCTGATGACAACACAGTAGACAATGTTCCGGTTGTAGCGAGTAGCACGATCGACGGACTCGACGTGATTCAAAAAGGAGTGCAGCCAGGCGATCAGGTCGTTACGGATGGACAAGCGAACCTAGTGGATGGGAGTCAAGTTCGAGTGAAGACCGCTTCAGAGCAGGGCAACGGCGGTAACGGAACTGCACCGGGTGATATGAGCGGCAACAATTCTCAGCCCAACCGCAAGACTGCAAAGCCCGCCTCCGGGAATGCTCCAAATGCCGGGGATGCTCCAAATGCGGGGAATGCACCCCGATCGAGTAGACAACCCAAACCAGGCAATGGGTCGCAGCGTGCAGGAGATAACTAATTTATGAATCTCTCACAACTGTTTATTCGCCGCCCGATCATGACGACGCTCGTGATGGTAGGAATCTTGATCTTCGGCGTTATGAGTTACCGTTTGCTGCCAATCAGTGACTTGCCAAGCGTAGATTATCCCACGATTCAAATCACAGCGTCTCGCCCCGGTGCAAGCCCTGAAACGATGGCAGCATCGGTTGCCCGTCCGCTAGAAAAGCAATTTTCGAGTATTGCCGGGGTTGATACGCTCAACTCAACCAGCACGCTTGGCTCGACGCAAATCACGCTGCAATTCGACCTTAGCCGCAACATTGATGACGCGGCGCAAGATGTCGAAGCAGCCATTTCATCATCATCAGGTCAAATTCCCAATGATCTACCAAATCCGCCGACCTATAGCAAAGTCAATCCCGCAGATCAGCCGATTTTATATCTGTATCTCAAGTCTCCGACGCTGCCTTTGTCTGAAGTAGATAACTACGCTGAGACCTATGTGGCGCAAAAGCTGTCTACGATCGGTGGCGTGGCACAGGTGCAAGTGTATGGTTCGCAAAAATATGCGGCTCGAATTCAGCTTGACCCGCAGCAGTTAGCGACTCGGCAACTCGGACTCGATCAAGTGCAAACGGCGATTCAGCAGGGCAACGTCAACCTGCCGACTGGTAGCCTTTCGGGTGCAAATAAAAGCTATACCGTGCAAACAAACGGGCAGCTTGAGGACGCAGCCGCTTATAAATCGTTGATTGTTGCTTACAAAGATGGCTCTCCAGTTTATCTTCAGCAACTCGGTCGCATTATCGACAGCGTTGAAAATGATAATATCGCGAGTTGGTACAATGATACTCGCGCTATTATTCTCAGCATTCAACGTCAACCGGGAACCAATACCGTCCAGGTGGTCGATACGATTAAAAAACTATTACCAAAGCTGGGAGATCAGATTCCCAAATCGGTTGAAGTTGGTATTCTTTATGATGCGTCTCAAGCGATTCGAGATTCTGTCAATGATGTGCGATTTACGCTGATGCTGACGATCGCGCTGGTTGTCTTAGTCATTTTCTTATTTCTACGCAATCTGCCTGCAACCGTTATTCCCAGTTTGGCGCTACCTGTTTCGCTAATCGGCACCTTTGCCGTAATGCAGCAGCTTCATTTCTCGTTAGATAACTTATCGCTGATGGCGCTGACGCTTTCAGTCGGATTTGTAGTCGATGATGCGATCGTCATGCTCGAAAATATTGTGCGGCATCTAGAAATGGGTGAAGCGCCTCTTGAAGCCGCGCTCAATGGCTCACGCGAGATCAGTTTCACCATTTTATCGATGACGCTTTCGTTGGTCGCCGTATTCATCCCCATGCTTTTCATGAGTGGGTTATTGGGGCGACTATTTCATGAATTTGCGGTGACGATCGCGGTTTCAATTCTGGTATCTGGTTTCGTTTCGTTGACGCTTACACCGATGTTGTGTAGTCGATTTCTGCGTCCAATAAATCACTCACGTCAAAGTCGGCTGTATCGCGCGTCTGAACGAGTATTCGACTGGTTTTTAGCCCAATATGAGTGGAGCCTGAAGCAAGCCTTAAAGTTTCATCGCACCACTATGATTTTGTCCGTTGCGATGTTCTTTGTCACCGTTGCCTTGCTGGTGGTGATTCCAAAAGGCTTTATTCCTAGTGAAGATACCGGAAAAATCACGGGCGTGACGCAAGCGGCACAAGATGCTTCATTTGACGCGTTGGTAAAACATCAGCAAGAAGTAGTGAACGTGATTCGTCAAGATCCAAACGTGGATGCAGTCAACTCAAACATTGGCGGCGGTGCGAGTGCAACGGGCAGTGGTGGCGGAACGCCAAGCAATACAGGCAGCTTGTTTATTCGACTCAAACCCCGCGATCAGCGTCATTTAAACGCGGATGAGATTGTGCAAGCTCTACGCCCGAAACTTGCTGCTATTCCGGGCATTCAGGTATTTTTACAAAATCCGCCTGCGATTCCGATCGGCACTCAGCAGTCTACAGGTCTCTATCAACTAGGGCTGCAAAGCAGCGATGTTCAACCCTTGCAGCAATATGTGCCGCAGCTCGTGGACAAAATGAAGAATTTGCCGCAAATTCAAGATGTCAACAGCGATTTGCAAACAACATCACAAGTAAGGCTGAACATCGATCGAGACAAAGCTTCAGCGTTGGGCATTACTGCTCAACAGATTGAAAACACGCTGAGAAATGCTTATGGAGGATATCAAGTCTCGACAATCTATGCAGCAAGCAATCAGTATCAGGTGATTCTAGAACTCGAACCGCAGTATCAGCAAGAGCCAAATGCACTGTTGCAGCTTTATGTGAATGCGAATGGCAGTTCGGGTACATCTGCTAATAATTCAAGCAATCTGGGTGAAACGACCAATAACACGAGCAACAATGGTACGACTGCAACAGGAGCTAAGACTACCAGCAGTTCCAGCGTTCAGGCAGTTCCCCTCAGCACGTTTGCCACGATTTCTACTGGCGTTGCGCCACTGATGATAAATCATGTTGGTCGTCTGAGTGCGGCAACTATTTCCTATAATCTTACGCCTGGTGCGTCGTTAGGTGAGGCGAATCAGGAGATTGAGAATCTGATTCAAAGTGTCATTCCGGTTAGCGTTACAACGAGCTTTCAAGGGGCAAGCCAGGTATTCCAGAGTTCATTACCCGATCTATTGCTATTGCTGTTAATTGCAATTCTCGTCATCTATCTAATTCTGGGTATTTTATACGAGGATTTTATTCATCCGATTACGATTCTTTCAGGATTGCCATCGGCGGGATTTGGGGCATTGCTAACGCTGCTGATCTTTCATGTTGAACTTAACGTCTACTCGTTTATTGGCATTATGCTGCTGGTCGGCATTGTGAAGAAAAACGGCATCATGATGGTGGACTTTGCGATCGAGTCACAGCGCGACGAAGCCAAAAAGCCATCTGAGGCAATTTATCAAGCCTGTTTGGTGCGCTTTCGTCCGATTATGATGACCACAATGGCGGCACTGATGGGCACGCTGCCGATCGCGATCGGATTCGGTGCGGGCTCTGAGTCTCGTCGCCCGTTGGGAATTGCGGTGGTTGGGGGTCTAATTTTCTCGCAGATCTTGACGCTGTATATAACGCCTGTGTTCTACATCTACATGGAAGCATGGCGCAAGAAGATCGCCCACACGAAGTTTGCTCGTGTCCTCTCACTGGGCGGAAGTCGATCGTAGTTTCTCCTCAGTTTGAACGTTTTTTTAGACCCGCAACCTTTCTGGGAAAGTGCCCCTGATGAACCTTTCAGAACTCTTTATTCGCCGTCCGGTGATGACAACCCTGGTGATGCTGGGAATTGTGATCTTCGGTCTCATGAGCTATGTGCTGTTGCCGATTAGTGCGCTTCCCAACGTAGACTATCCGTTTGTCAACGTATCTGCGAGTCTGCCGGGGGCAACACCAGAAACGATGGCATCATCAGTTGCAGCACCGTTAGAGCGGCAGTTTACCGAGATTGCGGGGCTGAATTCATTCAACTCGACGAGTTCTACGGGGAGTACAAACATCTCCTTACAGTTCGACTTTAGCCGCAAGGTGACGGATGCTGCCAAAGACGTGCAAGCCGCGATCGCTGCCGCCGCTGGGCAGTTGCCCGCCGGAATGCCACGTCCGCCCACTTACCGCAAAGTCAATCCCTCAGTCTCTCCAATTTTGTTCCTGTATCTCTACTCAAAAACACTCCCGATCGCGGCAGTAGACGAAGCGGCTGAAATCACGATCGCTGAGCCGATTTCGATGATCAGCGGAGTGGCGCAAGTCTCGGTTTATGGTCAGAAGCAATATGCGGTGCGCATTCAGCTTGACCCGCGCGAATTGGCGACGCGAGGCATGGGGCTAAATCAAGTCAAAACGGCGGTTCAGCAGGGAAATGTTGAGCTACCAACCGGAAGTTTGTCGGGTCCTGATAAACGCTATTTGATTCAAGCAAACGGACAACTCACCGATGCAGCAGGGTATCGATCGCTAATCATTTCCTACAAAAATGGTGCAGCCGTTCGGTTAGGAGATGTGGCAACCGTAACCGATGATGTGCAAAACAACAAAGTTACCAATCGCTTTTACGACCAGAATATCGCTAATCAACCGTCGATCGTCCTAGCAGTGCAACCACAGCCGGGTGCCAACACTGTCAATATTGTCGATGAAATTAAGCAACTCATGCCGACCCTGCAATCGCAAATTCCACCTGCGATCGAGATGGGTGTTCTATACGATCGATCTCAATCGATCCGCGCTTCTGTCAACGATGTCAAATTTACGCTGGTGCTGTCGATCGGGCTGGTGATTCTCGTGATTTTTGTCTTTTTGCGAAATCTACCCGCGACCATCATTCCCAGCTTGGCGTTACCGATCGCGATTATCGGCACGTTTGCCGCCATGTATTTATTAGGCTACTCGCTCGACAACTTATCGCTGATGGCGTTAACGCTTTCGGTCGGCTTTGTAGTCGATGACGCGATCGTGGTGCTAGAAAATATTGTGCGACATCAAGAAATGGGTGAAACGCCTCATGAAGCGGCTCTTAACGGATCACGAGAAATCGGCTTTACCATTTTATCGATGACGCTCTCGCTGGTAGCCGTGTTCATTCCGATTATGTTTATGGGAGGCTTAATCGGTCGTTTGTTCCATGAGTTTGCGATTACGATTAGTATTGCAATTTTGGTTTCAGGCTTTGTTTCACTAAGTCTAACGCCCATGTTGTGCAGTCGATTCCTAACAACACAGCATAACCATTCACAAAATCGTCTTTATCGCCTTTCAGAAGGTGCATTTAACGCATTGTTGAGCGCCTATGAGTGGACGCTCAAACCCGTGTTAAAATTTCGATTTTTGACGCTGATCGTGTCTGTGATCATCTTAGCGATGACTGTTTATCTATTCACCCTGGTTCCAAAGGGCTTCATTCCAACTGAAGACACCGGACAACTGATGGGCAACACAAAAACGGCTCAAGATATTTCATTTAGCGATATGCTGCGTCACCAACAGGCGATCGTCGATATCATCCGCCAAGATCCTAATATTGATGCAATCAATTCAACAGTGGGCGCGAGCGGTCCTAACGCCTCGGTCAATAGTGGGCGCGTCACGATTCGACTAAAGCCACGAGGACAGCGCCAACTGAGTGCAGACGAGATTATTCAAGAACTCACGCCTAAGCTGCGGCGAGTTCCGGGCATTCAAGCCTTTTTGCGATCGCCCTCTGCCATTCCGATCGGCGGACAACAAACTAATTCTACCTATCAGTTCACGTTGCAGAGCCTAGATCTACAAGCACTGCGACAATCGATTCCGCTTCTGCTTGCCAAAGTTAAAACCATTCCTGGGCTGCGCGGCGTTGATAGCGATTTGCAACTCAGCACCCCGCAAGTGCAAGTGCAAGTCGATCACGATAAAGCAGCAACCTTTGGCATCACCGCTCAACAAGTTGGCAGCACACTCGGCGCGGCATATGGTTCTGGGCAGATTTCAACCATTTATACGCCTAACAATCAGTTCTATGTGATTTCAGAACTGAAGCCAGAATTCCAAACCGATCCAAGTGCGCTATCGATGCTGTATATCCAATCGAGCAAAGGGCAAACGATTCCGCTTAACGCTGTTGCGACAATTACTCAAGGGGTGAGTCCGCTAACGGTTAATCACCTGTCAGGGTTGCCTTCGGCGACGATCTCGTTTGATACCCTTCCGGGTGTATCACTCAGCCAAGCGACCGAAGCCATTCAGAAAGTAGCCCAGGACGTTTTGCCACCTACAGTCACTGCCAGTTTTCAAGGCTCAACTCAAGTATTTCAACAGTCATTTAATGATTTAGGCTGGCTGTTGTTGGTGTCGATCGTGGTGATCTATCTCATTCTTGGCATTCTCTACGAGGACTTTATTCATCCGCTCACGATTCTTTCGGGGCTTCCATCTGCCGGGTTTGGGGCATTATTGACGCTGCTGATCTTTCAAGTCGAGCTAAATCTCTATTCGTTTATCGGCATCATTTTGTTAGTCGGCATCGTGAAGAAAAACGGCATTATGCTGGTGGACTTTGCGATCGACAAACAGCGCAATGAAGGCAAACTTCCCTACGATGCGATTTACGAAGCGTGCGTAGTGCGATTCCGTCCGATCATGATGACGACAATGGCAGCCTTAGTCGGAACATTGCCGATCGCCCTGGGGGTTGGGGCGGGTTCAGAATCGCGCCGTCCGTTAGGAATCGCGATCGTGGGTGGGCTGCTGTTTTCGCAAGTGTTGACGCTGTATCTCACACCTGTGTTTTACACCTACCTAGAGGCATTGCGAAAACGGCTTGGGCATTCGCAGCTAAAGCTGCCTCGATTCTTTTACCGCCCAAAAGCTAGACCTTCACGCGGAAACTAAACGTCATCGGCTGGGCAGTTGCCACTGCGACTGCTAGACTCACTGCCCGCTTATTAGACCTCCTACGTGAATCTGGATAGCCCTCCTCCCCAGGGAGAAGGGAGCTAGAACCTCTTGTCCCCTCTCCTTAGGGAGAGGGCTAGGGTGAGGGCAAAGGATTCATGCAAGAGGTCTATTCAAACGGCGATCGACTAAATGCAGTCGCTTAGATCCTGACAGAGTGTGCGGTCTGATGCCTTGCAAGTCGAGTACGCTGTCGTCGCATCAACCCCAACGCTAACCCAGCCCCAACCACACCGACGAGATAGCTCAAACTGATCAAGCGAACCAAGAGCGGGGGCGCGACTCCTTCAACCTCGATCGTCTGTGCCACTGCAAACGGCTGAAACGTTCGGTTTGAGTTTGGTGCAGGCGCAACTTCTACTTCGATTTTGTGAGGAGCACCGTCGAAGAATTGCTGCTGCCAGGTCAGGGTTCCTGCTGCATCAGAAACGCCTTGATAAGCAAAAGCAACCCAGTTGTTTTCGAGCTGCGTGGCTTTAAGATTCAAGATCAGATCTTGAACGGGCTGGTTAGTTTTCAAGTCGATCGCGGTCACTTGAAACTGAGCCAGTTTGCCCACTGTGGCGCTAGTATCGCCTGAGAGCCGCAGATCTAACTCCTGAGACTGGATTCGGCTTGGCTGGTCTGCTGAAGGAGCCGCTTTGCTCATATGCGACATCGGCATTGACATTCCCGACTGCGCCATCTCTGCGCTAACGTTGATGACCAGCAGCGCGACGATCGCAACCCCGATCACTCCACTGAGCAATAATCGGACTGGCTGCGGCGCGATTTCTCCCGGTTGAATGGGTTGCCGTCCTCCGATGATCCAACCCCCACCGATTCCCACCGCTAGTAAAATAGCGACTAAAACAGCAAAATTCTGATACTTCACCCAGTTTTCAGGAATTGAAAGGGTTAAAGTCTGCTCAAACGGTGCAAAAGCATTCGCCGTTTGCGGAGTGACCTTTGCCAACAGCCGATAAGTGCCTCTGATGGGAAACACCTGCTGAAGAGTTAACTCGCCCTTAGGAGCCACTGCATCTATCTCCAATAACGTGGTTCCTTCCACGATCGGAAAATCTGTGGTGAACCAGGGCGTTTTAGACGGTGTGAAAATCTGTAAATGAATGTGGGCGTTTTCTAAAGGTTGACCCGATGCGTCCATAGCCTGAAGAGTCAGACGAGCAGGAGGCTGGTAAGTCGTTGCCTCTGCTTCAAAAGGGACAAGTTGAGCGACCCCTTGCGGGTTACTCGAAGAGATCGCCGGATCGGTTGTCAGTCGCACAGTAGGCTGAGGAGTTTGGGAAAATCCTACCGCTCCATAAACAATCATACTCATCAAGCAAATCACGCTGATGAGTACAGAAATCTTCAATTTGGGCATTTCTACTTCACTCTGTTAAGTTTGGGCTGTCGTCTCTAGTGACAAGAAACCGTCAGTGTGTGGTGACGGAGGGAATGCACTTTGTCATGCACAGCCGGATAGGTGGTGAAGTAAATAGTCCACAGAATAAGAGCGCAGAGTGAAATGTAAAGTGTGGCTTGCACAGGCGTGGATAGCGTGAAGCGAACCGCCTGTTGTTGAATAGAAGCAGTCGATCGAGTAATCATTCTGTACCTCGCAGATGAATGAAGAACGGAATCCGTTCGGGTTGGTAGGCGCAATTCTTGCATTGCGCTTTGCACTAATCGGCGGGCATCCTGGCTCCTCAAATCGGATTTCAAGCAATCCAAATCCAAACTTGAATGACAGTTGCGGGACAGCGTTGGACTCACACCAAACTTTCCCCTTTACTTCTAATGGCTGTTCTCCATCAGAACCGATCAAGCATTCAAACTATCTCACTTTAAGGCAGAACTAGCAATGGATATGAAGCCTTGATTATTCTTTAAGCGCTGCTGTGCTTGAGCCGCGAGCTATGCTGGGCATTCTTGCGTTTAGGAATCCTTAAGGCAAGCTGGCAACCGCTTCAATCAGATTAAGGTTAAAGTAGGGCGATACAGAGCGATCGAGTTTTATGGTTCTCTCCTTTAAGCAATTAGCGATCGGCACTTCACTATTAGCAATTGGGGGAGGTGCTGCCCTGATTAGCAGTCACTACAACGATCGACTCAGCAGCAGTTCGCCGTCTGGGTTGCCCCTTTTTGCCAATCAATCGACCAAGATCGCCGTCTCAGATAGCGCGACCAACAACTCAAACTTCATTGCGGCTGCCGTCGAAAAAGTTGGACCTGCTGTCGTCAGAATTGACTCTGCCCGACGAGTCAACAGTCAGGGTCCTGATGCTTTACGCAACCCCTTATTTAAGCGGTTTTTTGGCGACCAACTTCCTGCCCCTGAAGATCGAGTCGAACGGGGTACGGGGTCAGGGTTTATTGTCAGCGCCGATGGTCGTCTCGTCACGAACGCTCATGTGGTTTCGGGGTCAGACACCGTTGAGGTCAAGCTCAAAGATGGGCGCACCTTTGAAGGGAAAGTGGTGGGGATCGATCCGGTGACAGATGTTGCAGCCGTGAAAATCAACGCCAGCAATCTGCCTAGCGTGCAGTTGGGAAACTCTTCGACGTTGCTGCCGGGTCAGTGGGCGATCGCCATTGGCAACCCGTTTGGACTCGATAACACCGTGACAGCAGGCATTATTAGCGCGCTCGATCGCTCCAGTTCTCAAGTAGGCGTGCCTGATAAGCGGGTCAGCTTTATTCAAACCGATGCGGCAATCAATCCGGGCAACTCTGGCGGACCATTGTTGAACGATCGCGGAGAGGTGATCGGCATCAACACCGCAATTCGGGCAGATGCTCAGGGGTTGGGGTTTGCCATTCCGATCGAGACCGCGAGACGAGTCGTTGAGCAGCTATTTAGCAAAGGTCGAGTTGAGCATCCGTTCTTAGGAATTCAGATGGTTGATTTGACTCCAACAATCAGAGATGAGATCAATAAAGACCAGGGAACTCAGGTTAACGTCAGTCAAGATCGAGGGGTCTATGTTGCACGGGTGTTAGACAATTCTCCTGCCGCTCAGGGTGGAATGCAGCAGGGAGATGTGATTCAGAAAATCAACGGCGCTCAGGTCAAGACCGCTTCTGATGTGCAAGCTCAAGTAGAATCTAGCTCGATCGGCACTCCGCTAGAAGTTGAAGTCATTCGTGGCAATCAGCCTAAGACGATTCGTGTACGTCCCGGCGCGTTTCCGACTAATCGGGCTGACCAATAGCAGCATCAAGACTGCCTACTCGATTTCTTCTTGGATTTCTGATAGGTCTTCTAGCTCCATACGTTGCTCCATCTGCCGCAAAAAGTAGCCCGTCAGCATCGCAGACCCTAGCAACCCGGCTAAGCTCTCTCGATCGGTGGCAATCTTAACTCCAAACCCTTCGGAGGGTAAAGCTCCTAGCAACCCCTGAACGTTGTGAGAAATAATCTGCTTGACTCTGGGGCTGACCGATCGAGCCACTCGGTCTAAGACTTCTGGCGGCTGATGCTGAAGATAGTTAAGCAGTGCATCAACATCAGCCGCCTCGTCGTCGGTTTGGAGGAAATTTGCGCCGTCAGAATTGAACACCATAGAGTTGAATAGATATTGATTGCACTATTCTGACACTTCTTGTCTGAGGTGTACCTACCTCCTTTTAGAGAGAGGTTTGTTTTTAGGCGTTGCTGAATTGATGTGTGAATTTCCGGATTGACCCTCATCCTAGCCCTCTCCCAAGAGGAGAGGGGATCTTTAGCTCCCTTCTCCTTGGGGAGAAGGGTTGGCGAGGGCTTTGCCCCACTTCGTGAGGAGGGCAACTCATACCTGCATTCAGCAACGCCTGTTTTTAAGTAAGCAGATGGAATCCACGGTCAGACGGGTTTCGGCTCTGCTCAACGCCCAACACTAGAATTTCCAGCGGGTTGAGCGGAGCCGAAACCCATCCCCACAAGTTGACTTTGATTACGTCTGTCTACTGACCTAAGAGATCGATCGCAGCGGCAGGACCCAAAACAGAGACGTAAGGTTCAACAAAGCAACGGGTTGCTGCTGCTTGAGCCATTTCTGAAGTCACCGCCGCGACTTCTTGCTGAAAGCGCGTGTCAAACTCGACTCCTAGCCCGATCGTTTCATACCAGCCAAAAATTTGAGCAAGCTGAGAGTTGGTTTGCTTGCCTAACGCATATTGCCCCAGCATTTTGTTTTGAGACGATTGCAATTCTTCAGGGTTAAGTGGGGTCGATCGGAGTCGATCGACTTCAGTTTGCAGACCGTCTAGAGCGATCGTGGTATTTTCGGGAGCCGTGCCCATATATACGACGAACTGCGATGCATCTAGCCGCGTTGGATAGAAAGCAGACACTTCATAAGCAAGTCCTCGCTTTTCTCGCAGTTCAACAAAGAGACGACTAGAAAGCCCGTTGCCGAGGTAGGTGTTGAGCAACTTCAGCGCCGTGTAGTCCGATAAATCAAAAGCGTTGGTGTTGACCGACGGAGCCAGATAGCCCAACATCACGATCGACTGCTGCGTCTCTTGAGTCTTGATTACCCTGTGGGGATTTGACGAAATCGCAGCCAAGTTTAAAGTCAGCAGAGGATCTGACGGAGCTTGCCAATCGCCCAAAACGTTCTCGATTTGAGCCACTGCTTCGTCTGGAGCAATTCGACCCGCCACACTAATCACCAGATTGTCAGGGCGGAAATAGGTTTGATGATAGTGCTGTAAATCGTGCCGAGACAACTGAGCGACCGTTTCTGCGGTGCCCAACCCCGAAAAGGCGTAGGGATGCTGCCCATACATGGCAGAGCGAAGACCATCAAGCGCCACAGTAAAGGGCTGTTCTTGCTGAGAGCGAATTGCTTGCAGCGTCAGACGACGTTCTAACTCGACTTCATCTTCGGGGAAGGTGGGCGATCGCAGCACCTCACCTGCCAGCGCCAGAATCTCTGGAAAGTCAGCCGAGACGGTTTTTAAGCTCAACAAAAAGTAGTCAGAAGCCGAATCGGTACCGAGACCCGCTCCCACTGACTCGACGCACTCGGCAATGTCTAGAGACGAAAAACGCTCCGTTCCTTTAGGCAAAACGGCAGAAACCAGATGCGATAACCCTGCTTGGTGCGAAGCCTCCCATCGACTTCCTGCTCGAATGAAGAGACGCGCCGCAATGATATCAGCCGAAGGATTTTCAACCACCAGAACCACGATGCCATTCTTTAAGACGGTGCGGTGGATCTGACGATTTTGGATGGTATTAGAAGTCACAAGAAGGAGTCCTTAACAGGGGGAGAGCAGAATCTTTTCAGAGCGGCTTCATGACGATCGCCGCATAGTGATAGGGCGAAAGATATTGACTCGCCAAGTTTCGCAGGTCTTCAGCACTAAAGGCTTGAATGCGCTGAGGATAGGTGACCGATAGCTCTGCCTGGGCGATCGTGTGATAGTAGCCATAAAGCCCCGCCAGTTGACCCGGCGTTTCGGTCGAGAAGGCGTAATCGTTGCACAGAAGGCGTTTGCTGCGCGCTAGTTCGACTTCACTAACGAGAGTCGTCGTCAATGCTGAGAGGCGATCGCAAATCAGCGCTTCCACTCGCTCGATATTTTCTGGTTCTAGCCACGCGGTGATGGTAAACAGACTCGATTCTCGCTGCATTGAAAAGCTGCTGCCGACTGCCTGCACGAGTTGCCGATCTTCCCGCAGTTCTTGCACAAGTCGAGCCGATTGACTTTCTGCCAACAGCACCGAGATTAGATCCAATCCATAGGCGTTTTGCAGAGGGTCGTCATCCATTCCCGGAGCCAGCCACGCCATCATCAGTCGAGCCTGTTCGAGGCGAGGCAGCCGCAGCTCTTGGCGACGAATGCCCACGATCGGCGGTTCGGCTTCTGGCTCTGAACGCGGACAGATGCTCGGAGCCGGGAACGCGGGGAACGATCGCTCAACCCACTTCACCGCATCATCGTGATCGACATCTCCGACAATCACCACGGTCATATTGTGGGGCTGATAGTGAGCGCGATGGAAGCGACGCATTTCGTCGGGCGATCGCGGCATTAAACTGTCTTCGGTGCCTAAAATCGGTCGTCCATAAGGATGACGTTGATAGACACTCTCAGCCAGTGCCTGAAATGCGATGCAGTCTGGATCGTCGTGAGATTGCCGAATTTCTTCGAGGACAACATCGCGCTCTCGATCTAACTCATCATCAGGAATTGCCGCATTTAACAGCAATTCTCCCAAATAGGGCAGAGTGTCACCGAGATATTGAGAGGCTGTCGTCATGAAAAAGTGGGCATAGTCATAACTGGTTGCGGCGTTGGTCACACCACCCCGATTTTCAATCACTTTGTCAAAGCTGCCCGGAGGAAGCCGATCTGTGCCCTTAAAAATCATGTGTTCTAAAAAGTGCGCCATGCCTGACCACTCATCAGGCTCAACGATCGCACCCGCTTTGACCCACACATCAA
>Ga0209100_1000608_pt1 | contig 29636 bp, 22 predicted proteins | sample lystaG_FD_185480 | JGI IMG/M metagenome (GOLD analysis project Ga0209100, IMG submission 185480) | Glacier valley bacterial and archeal communities from Borup Fiord, Nunavut, Canada, to study Microbial Dark Matter (Phase II) -... | ecosystem: Environmental > Aquatic > Freshwater > Ice > Glacier ... | reverse complement strand
TTTTTCCGGCTCGGACAATACCTTTGCCGTTATCTCGCCGATGTCCTGCGCATCGATGAAACTTGTCAGCGCCTTCCCTGCCGGAACTACGATCCTGTCAAAATGCCTGATCTCGAATGAATGTAAATCGGCCGGTTTTCCCAGAATGACAAACCCCGGACTATATGAATCCTTCGCCCCAACACATTCACAAATGAAATTATTGTATTTCAATAGTACAATGCCTGATGTATCAACTCCATTTTCTGCTTTATTTCTTTTTTAATCATATAATCTATAAGTTACATTAGAGGATTGCTGAATTTTGCAAATAACTATTCCTTTACCAACAGCATGAATTGTACCAGACGGAATAAAGAAAATATCACCTTTATTGACAGGCACTTTACGTAATAGGTCCAATACAGTTCCATTATGAATAGCTGATTTCATCTCTTCTCTGGTAACAATCGATTAACGCCATAATACAAAAACGCAGCCGGCTCGTTCTCTAAAATTATCCACATTTCAGTTTGGGGGTCAGAAATAATCCGGCGTTGACAACAGGTTCGATTCCTGTTTGAAGTGCTGTGTACTCACATGAGCGGTTTTTCTTTTATTTGCAGGATTTCCGAGGTTTTAAGAAGCATAATAATTGTATAAGAATCGAAAGAAAATCACGAATACATTCTGAACCATGCTGAAATCATTTGAATGAACTCTCTTGAATACCTGTGAGACAAATTATCGAAGTAGCTATAAGAGCGTGTTCCCGGCAATAGCTTAAAAAGTGACTCAATCGTTTCAGGAGGACAGATTGTATCTTTTTCGCCAGCTGTCAATAAAACCGGACATGTTAATCGTCTTGCATGTAAAATTGTATCAAAATAACCAAGAGCTTTGAAACCAACTGCCTTATCATGTGACATACTCAAACCACAAAGAACAAGTGAATAAGCTCCTTCAAGTGCTTTAGTATTATTTAGAGCCATAGGATAATTTGTTAAAAAGGCTAAATCCGCAGCTACGCACCTAACACCTTTATTTTGAAAAATCGACCCCAATAATAAGGAAGCGCCTCCACCTTGGCTAGTTCCAAAAAAAGAAATTCTATTTTCAATTACTTTTTCTCTGTTCATTGCCCACTTGATAGCTAAAATGCAATTTACAAGCCAATGCTTATAGCCTCCTTCGGCACTGGCAGTATTTGTTTCAGGTAATACTGGCCATTCACCATTGATTTTCTTGCTTTCCATCGGGCCATCCGGAGATGTATATCCCAAAGGAGATATATGCAGTACATTATATCCCTGAACAGCGAGATACGGATGCATACTCATTTCAGCACTGTAGCCAGGAACATGGATTAATAACGGTGCAGGTCCTGACATGGCTGGCTGCCAATAGCCGAAGAATTCATCCATTCCCTTAGGAATGAATTTGACATACGCAAACTCATACTCGTTATTATTTGAACCAAAATTATGTGCAACCCCATTAGTATTCAATATATCAACGATGCATTCAGTTGTTTCTGCCAGATCCCATAACGACTGTACCCACTGGTCTATCTCCTCTTGATTTGGATATTGTTCAAACTTTTCATCATTATCTATCAAATTCTTAACCTCTTTGACGCTTAAACAATTGATAAAAATGTTGCATTTATTGAAAGGCAATTTAGCTTTTAATACCTAATCATCAAATTTTTATATTTAAATCTGCCATTTTAAACTTTCAAATCATTAATTCTTTATGAAAAAAGCGCCAAAATATGTGACAGTATTTTTACCGTTGATGTACTTCATGCCGCAGGGAACCGCAAGTTCTGACACATTGATACCATACGTTTCCAGCGAGGACATGGCTTTGTCTGGAAAACGACACGGCACATCTTCTCTTTTTGCACACACCTCACATACACGGCAGCCGCCTGCGCCAAGGTGCATTGTTTTTGAAAAAGGTAATACGGAAAACTCTGTCGAAATGGCTTGTGCCAAGTGGTTAAGACTCTGCCCTGCTTCCATCATTCCCTCAAAATCATAACTGTCTTCAAGGGTTCCCACGATTTGATAAACTATTGCATAATCATAGCTTCTTGCCTTGGCAATCAGCATATCGATATCTCCCGCATCAGGCGGGCACATATAGCTCTTTCCGTAATTTCCGCAGGCATTGCTCTCGCACAATGTGCGAAACGAACGGTCAAACGAGATATCTTTAACCGCAATCCGTGCCGCTTTGTATGCGCCCAACTCTATAACTATTTGTTCCAAATCATCCATAACTAATCCATTCTGCTTTGTGCCGCATCGCATTATGTGTCAGCAATTTGATTGCGTCGGCACTCATCAACGCGCCCGCTGGTACGCCGGCAAACGGCACGCACGATGTTCTTTCGGTCTCCTCTTTTCCTCAAAGCAAAAATCATTATTTCTCTATTTTGAGGTTTTTGCAAATTTCTACTGCTGCATCAGCAGCGCTGGCTGCATCGGCAGAATATTTGTCGGCGCCGATCGTTTGGCAGAAGGCCTCTGTTACAGGCGCTCCACCCACCATTATTTTTATGCTATCGCGGATGCCCGCCTTATCAGCCATAGTGACTACATCTTCCATCATACCCATTGTGGTGGTAAGCAAAGCAGAGCAGCAAATAATTTGACAACCTTGTTCCTGAGCCGTTTCAATAAATCTTTCAGGAGGCACATCCGTGCCAAGGTCAATAACATCAAGACCCTTTCCTTCCATCATCATTTTTACCAGATTTTTGCCGATGTCATGCAAATCACCTTTTACGGTACCAATGCACACTCTGCCGGAAGCCTCAACGCCGGCTTCCATGAGAAGTGGTTTAAGTAACGCGGCACCTATGTTCATAGCACGGGCGGCTACCAATACCTCGGGAACAAAAATATCATTATTCTTAAATTTTTCGCCTACGATACCCATACCAACCAAAAGACTTTCTTCCAAAATTTGTTTTGCAGGATAGCCTTCATCGATAGCCTGCTGAACGAGTTCTTTTACTATTTTAGCTTTACCTTTTTGTAAATTTTCTGAAATCTCATCAAAAATACTCATAAATTTCCTCCATCTCAACTTGTTTTGTAATAGGTACAGAAAACTTAACCATATTATTTACCCATAAACTTTAATGATTTCTTCTCTCATAATCTGGACCCAACGAATGGCGTGTTCTGGATTTCCGCCAAGAGTATTGTTATCTTTCATTATAAATTCACAGACTCCACCCTTTGTCTGTTCGGCAGCGCGCCTGCAATCATTTCTAACTTCATTCTCATTCATGATTTTTGATGCAAGGGGAGTTGGCGAAGGCTTAACAGATGCAATATATTTGTTGCCAAGATACTCCGGAACGGTCCTCCAATTTGCCCAGGGACTGACGGATACTTTTCGAAGTCTTGGGATTGTTTTCACGTATTCCCACCTTGTGTCATATATTTCACAACAGCCATAACAATTCATCCCAAAACGGTCAGCTATACGCTTATGATACGGTAAAACGAACTCTGCATACATTTCAGGAGACACACTTACGGTTTCTTGTGCATCTACAAATCCCCACATATCCATTGTTCTGACCTGTGATGAATTAAAGTCGCTTAGTGGAAGTTCATTAGTATAGCCAAATCCACCAGAAGCAACATATGTTCCATCATTATTAAGGCTAAGCAAACCGCTTTTCTCTAACCAACTCAATCTTTTAAGCTGACCACTGCAAAGGATCTCCATGACGGCATGAAAGTTGTCCGGTTCAATAATCATGTCACACATAAAATCTTCCATGCCTCTCATGTTGACATATTCCTGGCACATGCCAAGCGTCCACCACCAAATATTTTTACGACGGACAGCCAAGATCCCGTCGAACAGCTCCATCGCCAGTGTCATTGCTTTTTCTGATTGTTCATGATCAATTTCAATAATGGGATAATGTAGTTTATCTAAATCACGTTCATAGTCTACAAGTGCTTGTGTGACAGCATATGCACCACCATGATCGCCACCGTGTTTGGCAATATTTAGTCCCCAGCCGTTATCTGAATAACTATAAGGTACATCAAAATACGGTTCAATAACCTTATCATCTTTCAAATATCTGAACCAGTATATTTGTTTGCGAAACTGCATTTCCCATACCCTAGCCAGAGGATCCCTGCATACCAACTCGCTTGCAAGGATTATCTCGTTCCAGCCATTTTCAGGATCTATAAAAACAAGGGGTTCCAAAGTTTTCAAATCATTATGTGCAGTCCATAATTTTGCTTTCTCATTCTGCACGGGCAAACTCGCAATCTCAGCAACTTGCTGCGCTAAAGACCTCAGTGTATCCCGTTCATCCTGCGAAAATAAAAAGGATGTATTCATTGTCTTTAATTGTGGGTATCCGGCGGCAGTCTGCTGCATAGCCGGGTCTGCCAAATCATATAGTGTTGACATATTTCTGCCCTCTTCTTGTCATAAAGTGATGATCTTAAAATACATCATCAGCGAGTAAAGTATTCTCATTTCGATTTTTTAAGGAAGACCGTCCAGAAAGCTAACGTGTAATCTCACTCGTAATTTAAAATCGATTACATGTGGGACAAGCACAAAAGCTACCTGAACGGTCTATCTGTATACTATGATATAAATTCCCATATGATTAATATCTATCTTCTATTATTTCCAAGTATCAGGATTTTTCATATCAGTTGCGTATGTCTCAACATTTTCTATCGTTACAACCATAGTTCCGGAATCATTCAGCATTTCTGCTGGTTTTGTACCATTTTTGATATAATCTAAAATCCACTGTGATGCCTGATAACCTTTGCGATAAAAGTTTTGCGTCATTGTTCCGAAAATAACACCCTCTTTGATACCATCGATTGTCTCTTGAGTGTCATCAATTGCCATTATAATGACTTGGTCTTCAAGCCCCATCTCTTTGACTACTTGTGCACATGCTGCACCGCTTTCCCCGGCGACAGAGATTGCAACATTTGTATCAGGATATGTATTGAATATGTCCTGCCACTTCTGAACAGCTGTCAACATATCTGCCTGTGACTCCTGAATTGTCATCTCTTCGTATCCAGTCTGTTTTGACAGCACATCTCGATATCCCTGTATCATATTCTGACCGATTTCATAATCAAGCATTGCACACATATATGCAACTTTAGGTTCTTTACCATTCAATTTTTCAATGATGGCTTCGCCGCCCATAGATCCCAAATTAACCGGATCAGTACCTAGATACGCAAGTCGAGGCGCATCCGGAATATCCGAATTAACAACGACTACTGGAATTCCGGCCTTTTCTGCCTTTTCAAGAACCGGAACCATTGCCTGCGGATTAATTCCCTGTGTAATAATTCCATCTGCTTTTTCAGCTATTGCAACTTCGATTTGTTTTATCATTTCATTAGCATCAACAACCGATGGTCCAACCCAGTCTCCGGTAAAGGCAAACTCTGCAGCAGCAGCATCAAAACCTTCTTTTGAAATCATCCATACAGGGTGTGCAATAAGAGGAGTAACGAATACAATATGTAACTTTTCTGTAGATGCTGCAGATGTTGCCTCGGTTGCTATTGTGTCAGCTACTGTCGCGTCGACCGCGTCAACCTTAGTTGTGGCTGCTTCCGTCTCTTTTGCTTGGGTGGCACATCCAGTAAACATCGAAATCGAAATAGCTAATACTAAAATAGTTGTGATAAATCTCTTCATATCTTTCTCCCTTTTCTTTAGAAATTTTTTTCTGTTTCTGATTTCTTGATTTTACCCGTTACTACAATTGGTTTGCTGCCCTCCTTTCGGCTTTAACGCATCTTCAGAAATGTCAATAGTTACCATATTTTTTGAATGTGTCAAAGATTGCAATAATGTTTTCAGGCGGACAATTGGGTTGAATATTATGACCCGAACCAAACAAATATCCTCCACCCGTTTTAAAGTCACGAATTTTTTGTTCGACGTCCTTTTCCACCTCCGCTTTGCTGCGGTGGAATACACTTTGATTATCAAGTCCTCCATGAAGGACTAATTTGCCAAAAGTCAATTCCTTAAGATTCTTTGAATCGCCCATGCCGCGGGCATTAGCTTGCAGAGGTTGAATTATGTCGACACCCCAATCACGCAAATCATCTAAACACCAAATAACCGAACCGCAGGAGTGATAACACACTTTGGCATTGCTTTTTGTCTTCATAAATTGAATGAGTTCCTTGAATCTTGGTGAAACATTTTTCCGGAATTCAATTGGATTTATAAGCGGACCGTTTTGATCTCCCCAGTCATCGCCTGCCCACATGATGTCAATATAATCGCCAATTTCTTCAAGATATTTCCCCATGAATGCTTTTTGCCATTCAAGAATCATATCGAGTAAATAGTTTGAGAATTTCTCATCCATTGCGGTATCAAGCAGAAAATTCTGATATCCCCGCAGAATCCAGGCTATATAATAGATTGACGGATATGTACCGCTTACAATCGCATAGTCTGTATTTTCTCTAAGCCACTTTGCCTTTTCCCTTAAACCCTTGAAACGGGACGGATCTTCCGGATCCGGTAATTTGAACGCTCTTAAATCACTAATAGTTTCAGCATTTGCCAGTGGATTTATTCTTCCGTCGCAATAGTACTCCGTTCTTAAATATGTCACACCAAACTCGTCAACAAAACTGCCGTCCGCATTCGGTTTATACTCCCAGTTTGACGGAGAATTAGCAAAAATGTATCTTGTGTCCACCCCAAAATGTTTCATCATTCTCTCAGATGGAAGGGCCAGGCGTTGAACTGGATCACTAATGATGATTTCTTCTTCCCATCCCATATAAGCAAGAAGTTTCTTGTATGCAACTTCGTGTATTCCAGATACAGTACTCATCCCCCAGTCAACAGGAATACGGTCCGCTTCCTTAAAATTTATAGCAGCATTAACTCTTTCTCTTGATGTAAACATTACAAACACCCCCGTTTTATCTGAGATTCTAAAATTTCCTTTTGACCAAAAGCAGCCGCATGGATAATTGCATTCTGCGAAATATTCTCGGCTGTATATTCCGCGCTGATTTTACCGTTGCATAAAACGATAAACCTATCACACAAACTGATTAACTCAGGAAGTTCAGAAGAGACAACAATGATACTCATGCCTTTTTCTGTCAATTCGGAAATAATTTTGTATATTTCGCTTTTGGCCCCGACATCAATGCCACGCGTTGGCTCGTCCAAAAAAAGAATTTTGGCTTCTGTAAGTAAGGCTTTGGCTAATATGACTTTTTGCTGATTACCGCCGCTGAGTGTAGTAATGTTATTTTCAGTAGATCTTGATCTAACTTTCAAATAATCAAAGTATTTTAGAGCAAGTTTTATTTCAAGTTTGCTATTGATTATGGATTTTGACGATATTTTTTTCAACGACGACAATGTCATGTTTTCTCTGATATTCATCGAGCCAACGAATCCATCAAATTTACGATCTTCGCTGAGCATGCAGATACCCTTTTCAATGGCATCTTCAGGACTACTGATTTTGCACAATTTTCCATCAATAAATACTTGCCCATCGGCTTTTGGAAATGCACCAAATATAGCCTTTAAAAGCTCACTGCGACCAGAGCCGACAAGTCCCGTCAACCCTAGTACTTCTCCCTTTTTCACATGAAATGAAACGTCTTCAATAATGTTTTTATGCGATGCATAGGGGTGTCTTACCCTAAAGTGTTCAATTCGAAGTGCTTCATTATCTGAATAGAATATATTCTTTTTGACCGTCTGATCGACTCTCCTTCCTACCATGTCTTCAATTATCTTATCCGGTACAATTTCTGATTTAGCATAAGTTGAAACAATACACGCATCTCTCATAGTTATAACTCTGTCTGAAATATCAAACACTTCATCGAGTTTATGAGAAATGTAGATACAAGAAATTCCCTGAGTCTTTAAATTCCTAAGTACACTCATCAGGTTTTTTGCTTCGGACTCAGTCAAAGCTGCTGTAGGCTCGTCTAAAATAAGAATTTTGGGGTTCCTTACAAGTGCTCTGGCAATACAGACCAACTGCTGCATGCTTGCATTCAAATTGCGCATATTCATATGTGTATCAATTGATACATTGAGTGTCTGCAGCACGTCAATTGCCTTTTTGTGTGTTTTTTTCCAATCGACAAAACCGGTATATTTTCGTGGCCAGTCCCCCATCAAAATATTTTCACCAATACTCATATCGAGTTCAACATTCAATTCCTGATAAATCATGGCAATTCCGGCATTTTCAGCAGCACGAGAATTCTTTGCAGTAAATATCTTATTATTCAATACAATTTTACCCTCATAGCTTCCATGAGCATAACTTCCGGCTAGAATTTTCATTAGCGTTGACTTGCCTGCACCGTTTTCACCAACAATTGAAAGTATTTCGCCTTTTCCCAATTCGATAGATACGTCATTTAATGCGAGGACACCAGGAAAGCGCTTATATATATGTTCCATCTGCAAAATAATTTCATTCATTATTTCACCTTCTTCTTTTTAATATATATCAATCTTTTTTATTCATTCCAATTAATAACATCCGGTCTTTCTTAAGTTGATCAATTACAACAGCTGCTATCAAAATGAATCCTATAACAAAATCTTGCCAGTACACGGATACCTTCATAATAGTCATTGCGTTAGACAAAATATTAATGAACAACGCACCAATAACCGTGCCTGCTATTGTGCCGCTTCCTCCGTTTGTACTCGTTCCGCCTATGATAACCGCTGAGATAACAGTAAGTTCGTAACCTACTCCTGCAGACGGCTGTGCCGAACCTAGCCTTGAGGACATTATGACGCCGGTTAAAGCAGCCAGAATGCCCGTTATTGAATAGCAGATCAAATTAATCTTATTAATGCTAATTCCAGAAAGCTGGGCTGCATTTCTGTTTCCGCCAACAGCATATATTGAGCGTCCTATTGTCGAATGCGTCAGAAAAACATGTGCAATAATAGCCAGAATACCCGCAATAATAACAACTTTGGGTATACCCCAAAGATCTTCCTGTTCTATTGCTTGAAATTTCTCCGCTAACGGATAAATAGGAACCCCTTTTGTAAGAATGTAAACGATGCCTCTTGCCATATTCATCATGCCCAAAGTCATGATAAGTGGTGGGATTTTGTATTTTATTATTACGATTCCATTTAAAAGTCCAATTATCAGACCAGCAATACAGCCAAGTAGAATCGAAATGGAAATCGGCAGATTATAAGTAGTCATTGCAACACCTGTTACACATCCACCGAGTGCCAGAACTGAACCTACGGAAAGATCAAGTCCTCCAGCAATCAAAACCAAGGACATTCCTAATGCAGTAATAAGTGTAAATCCCGTTGATCGTAATACATTAAATATATTGCCAACAGAAATAAAAACTGGGTTCACTAATGAAATAATCAAAATAAATATTACAGTTGGAATTAATATTCCACTTTCTTTAATCTCCATGATTTTCGAAAAGACGTTTCTTCTTTGTGAATTCATTTTTTTACCATCCCTTTCTTTGGCTTACTTATATGCTAACACGACAAATTTGCTTTTGCATTTGCAAGTTTTTTATGATAATTGCACAAATATGACACGCCAAAATCAACTTGCAATATTCTGTCCTTTCATGACGACAAGAAATAAAATGCAATAGTTTGGCTAACTCAAATTTGCTATAATCATGTTGAGGTATAAAATGTATATGAAAAATCACTATATGAGCATTAGAACCAAGTTCTATTTTCTAGTAGGGACTATTCTATTGGTTGCCATATTAATAAACATTCTTTCTATATATTTTTATTCAATGACCATTAAAAAGTATCAATATTCCGCAATGTCTCAAATTGAACTTAACAAATTCTATCAAAGTAACGATTCTATTAAGATACTATTTAAGGACTACATTTTGGAGCCCACAAATACCAATCTTCTCTCTTATGAAGGGGAGTTAGGTTATGCCAAAGAAATACTAACTCAGGTAGTAGATAGAACCCCGGGAGAAGAGTATACCGTTAAATTCAAAAGCTTGAAAAACATGCTTCTATCCTTTGAGGAACAGGCACAGAAAGCCATTCACCTGATTGGTTTCTCTGATACAAATCAATTGTTGGCCGAAACCGAAGAAGCAATACATATATCCGATTTGATTGGTTCAACATATGAAAAGTATTCAGATATATTAGTTCAATCCCAGATATCACAAACTGATGCAATGTTAGCTTCCATTCGAACAAATAATATGGTTGTCATTGCTACAATTACGATCGGTCTATTTATCATTTCGGCTAGTTTCTATGTTTTTGCACATCGAATTACCGAGCCAATTATTTTACTGTCAAAAAATGCTAATGAAATGGTTAAACGCCGATTTGACATTCCTAAAATAAACACAAAATCGAATGATGAAATTAGAGAGCTCGCAGATGCATTTGATTGTATGAAGAATAGTATTGTTGATTATATAAAAATGACAAGCGAGCAGGCTGATCTTGCACAGAAATTAATCCTTGAAGAAAATAAAAATCTGAAGTCAATAAACCTTCTTAAGGAAGCCAATATTCGTGCACTTCAAATGCAGATTAACTCACATTTTCTTTTTAATACTCTCAATCTAATTTCCCGGACAGCATTTTTCGAAGGAGCGCCAAAGACAATACAATTAATTGATGCAACCACCGACTTTTTGAAATTTAGTTTATATAAAGCTAAATCATTTGTATCTATATTTGACGAAATTGCATTTGCGGAGTCCTATATATTCATACAACGAATGCGATTTGGCGACCGGATTACTTTTGATTTAATAATTGACGACGCATTAGTTGATATGCAAGTACCTGCACTTATTTTACAGCCACTGATTGAAAATGCTATTATTCATGGGACATTTGACAAAATTGAACCATCAAAGATAACTGTTAAAGTTCTGAACTCTGATAATTCTATAATACTTTCTGTTGAAGACGACGGAAAAGGAATGGATCAGAAAGCAATTGATAAATTATTTAATGAACAATACAAAATTGATCAAATTACTGGTGGAATCGGTTTGAGAAATGTGAGAGAACGTCTTGAATTATTTTTGAATCGTACCGACAGTATGCGGATAAGCAGTGAAAAGGATAAGTATTTTCGAGTTGAGATCGTCCTAACCTTGCAGGAGGTGCAACATGAAAATACTGATTGCGGAAGATGAGCAAATCGAACGTTTAGCATTAAGATTTATTGTGGGAAATAATCTGCCTCAATTTGATATTGTTGCGGAAGCCTCAAATGGGGTTGAATTGATCGAATTAGCCAAACTTCATCGCCCCGACATTATGATAATTGACATAAGGATGCCAGCAATAGATGGGCTTTCCGCAATATCTCAAATCAGGACTTTTCTTCCTGAAATTGAATTTCTTGTGATTACAGCACATGCAGATTTTGAATACGCTCAGCAAGCTATTCAATTGGGTGCTTCTAATTATCTTGTAAAGCCAATTAAAACGGAAGTGTTGATTAACGAGTTGAATAAAGTCAGCGAAAAAGTTAAGGGATTCCATGCAAAGCAGAAAATAAATCAAAAACTTCATCAAAAAATTGAGATGTTAAAACCGCAAGTTGATTATAATATTTTACTTTCCGTTGCCTCAGCAAATATCACAGATAGAATCTCCGATCAATTTTACAGTATCTTAGACATAGAGTATGATCACTATTTTTGTATTTTAGTTACAAATCGTTCAGGCAGATCTATCTCTTATGATCTCCAGGAAAAATTATTAATTGGCCTTAAAGATCATCTAAATAAAGTTAGCAAAGAGTATATTGTTGGTTTTGTTGGAGGCGGGTTACTTCTAATAATGCCGTTTTCCAATCAATTTGCTTGTTCAGATTCAAAAACCTATATTCAGGAAATATCAGAGATAGCAAAAACATATCTGGACAGCAACGGTATTGCCAGCGATATTCAAACAAGCAATATCGTTTCAAGTCTTGAGGAGATATCAGTTGAATACAAATTGATGTTGGAATTTTCATATTCACATAATAGAAATGCTGAACAGCTGCCACAGGAACTTTATTCCCTTGAATTAAGCATGTGCGAACATGTCGTTGCGGGGGATTCAAAATCATCCATAGACGAATTTGATAAAATTCTATTATATATCAACAGAAAGACTAACGGCATCGAGAAAGACTCAATTGGACTATTAAGAGATGTTTCAATTTTATTAAAAAGCTACATATTTTCTGACAAAGAGGGCTTCCATGCCTTTCGAGATAGTTTTGATCATTTGGAGGAATCATTTAATACTAATAAATCCAAACAGGAAATCATTGACGAAATATTCAGCTTTGTAATCAACTGTGCATTATTCTACGAGAAAAAAATATACAAAAACATTAATTCAAGAATTGGTGACATAATAGAGTATATAAAAAAGAATTATAAAAAAGATTTTTCCTTGGAAACATTAGCTCTTGAAAATTGTTTAAGTGCTTCTTACTTAAGTAAAGCTCTCAAGCAACGATTATCTAAAAATTATATTGATTTCATTACTGATTTGCGTGTTGAGGAAGCAAAAAGATTATTATCCGTAACCTCAAAAAGCATAAAGGAAATTACATTTGAGATTGGGTATAATAGTCAAACATATTTTTGCAAAGTATTTAAAAAAAGTGTTGGTGTAAGTGCAAGTGAATTTAAAGAAAAGTTTAATTTCCAAAACAAACTGAATTAAACTTCGTTAAAAGAGCATTGATTGGAAAGCTATCTAGTCCTGCACCGACTGCGAATTGCGGTCGAAAGCTTTATTCAATATTATAACTTTGCTCGTTATCAGAAAGACGTGAATGGCCTGCCTCCTTCAAAATTCAGGAGACAGGCCATGATGACCAGAGGATATTGGGGGGTATACCTGACGGGGACCCGTTCAGTGATTTTTAATCACTTTAGCAGCAGCTCCTTGTGTGGTTGTTTTTCATGATGAAATACTTTCACATGTCCGTGTTCACTGCTACCGGCCTGATATGCTCGAATTCCACCTCTTCAAAAGCATCATCAATCACTACACACTTGGACTCGCCAGGCAACATATCAAAATAATCATCCGATAGCTTTACTTCATCAGGAAGATTGAAATGAACCGCATGAGCATAATGGTTGCTGCTCAATGTCACCCTAATACCCTTCTCGATTCGTTGTATGCCTTCTATCGTTATTTTTGTCTGAGGGACTGCCAGTTCACGGTAGGTACTTGTTCTCAAAATTGCTGATGCAACAGAATCACTATGAATTGATCTTATAAAACAAACACCTTTCTGATCATTCTGCAACGGTTTTGGAAATGATAATACTATATCTCTGCTATAGGCTGGCAGTTCAAGAATACAAGTTTCAACATCTTTGGACTCACCGTCAAAGGAAACATAACCATATTCTACGCCTATTTCCAATGCTTCCGGCGTCTCATTGATACCAACTGCAAGAACCATTCCCTCATCCTCGCGAAGAATGAATTTGATTGGTTCCAATGCCCTCTTTACAAAATAATACGATATTTTTCTTGTGAGGTAGTAGTCAATAATGGTCCAGCCGGTTTCGCCCCAACAATCATTGTACATCCAAAAGAGCCCGCCAGAGCAGTCCTTTTTAAACCGAAAAGCTTCTAGTGAATAAGCATACATCAAACCCTGACACAAACCTGCATACAGCAGGTAGCTGTCAATATCAAGATTTTCAGGATCGATATAATGATACTTAATACCCGCTAAAACTGTTTCTTTTTCAAACGTATTGTTGTGGTGCTGCCAAATATCACTGTTGATATCAACTTGATTTCCTTTGTGATATTTTTTTATTGAGGACTTTTTAAGTGGTCCCACGTAACCATACTCTGAGACAAACTTGGCTTCTACTTTGTCATATTCCTCCGGTGTTATTCGTTTTTGCATTTCATCATTCATCATACAAGCATGCCAATGGTGGCAATCTCCAATTGAAGATCCATTTGGATGGGAACCTCCATAGGGTGAAGAGTTCCAGTAGGGAACTTCCGGGACATTTCTGCGAACAGCTTTGGGTGCTGAATAATTATATATTTTTGAGCCAAAACAATCCGTCTCTTTCTTCCACCAATCATCAAAAGCCCAATGATTTTCGTTGTTCCCACACCACAGAGCCAACGCTGGATGGTTACACAATCTTCTTGTCTGATAATCCAATTCTTTCTCTACTTCCTCCAAAAACCAGTCCTGGTCATCTGGATATTCAGAACAGGCAAACATAAAGTCATGCCAAAGAAGAATTCCATGTTTATCGCATAATTCATAGAACTCATCTCTTTCATACAACCCGCCACCCCAAATCCGCAACATGTTGAAATTTGCTTGCTTTGCTTCTTCAATCAAGATCTCGTAGGTTGCCTGGGTAATACGTCCATATAGTGCATCAGCTGGAATCCAGTTGCCCCCTTTGCAAAAGGTTCTCACGCCATTGATGATGAATGAAAACATCCTTTCGTCATTTTCAAGCTTCGATGTGTCCAATGAAATCGTACGAATTCCATAATTATATTTGGGGTATTCCATTTGTATATCATTTACCTTCATACTTACTAGAATAGTATATAAGGGCTGATCCCCCATTCCATTGGGCCACCAAAGCCTGACATCAGGAACCAATATTTCCAAATCCAATGAATTAATACCAGAACATAGAAGCAGGCTTGTTTTCCTAATGGCAACTGTCCTGCCATCTAATTCAATTGATATTTGCAGGTCTGCTTCCAGGGTCGAAAAACAATGGAAATTTTCAATCTCTATTTCAAAATTTACCCATGTTTCGGGTTTTAACGATTTTACTGATGTATGCACCCAGCGAATGGCTGCTTTACTGTGGCTTTCCAACCAAACATCTTTCATAATGCCACAGGTTGCAACTCTTGGGCTCCAGTCCCAACCAAAGGAATACTGAGGCTTTCTCATAAACGCTCTGCTTTTGTCTCCTCTGCCTGGTCTGCGCTCGTCCTCACTAATCAACACATATCTTTGCATATCATCTTGCTTAACTCTTTCAAGTCCCGTAGTCAGGCGAACCAATAAGATGTTTTTCCCTTCTGTCAGCAACTCTTTTACATCCTTCCTGAAGGGATAAAAGGAGCTGAGCTGCTGTCCAATCCACTTACCGTTCAAAAATATATCTGCACCATAGTCCAAGGATTCGAGTACAAGCTCAATGATATCATCCGATAACACTTTATTATCAACTTGAAATGATTTTTTAAACCACCAGGATTTATTTTCAATCCATTCACTATCAAAGCAGTTTAAACCGTCTAAAGGTTCTTCAATGAAGCCCTCTCGGATTAATGGTTCTCGTATATCACTGGGAATATTAGTTATTAACCAACCCGCTTCTGCATTCATTACCTGTTCGGCATTTTCTGGCCCACAATCTAGTGCTTCGGAACGGACAGCCCAATCCTTACTTAATTCTATTCTCATAATAACTCCTCTTCCTTTATTTATTTTAAATTATCTGATCTGAAAACTATCACCATTCTCTACAAATTCAGCCTTTTACCGCACCCGCTGTCATGCCCTTAACAATTTGTTTGTTAAAAATAATGTAAATAATAATAACGGGCAGCGTTGCAATAACCAGACCGGCCATGAGCGGCGTGTACTGGGTGGAATATTGACCACTGAAATTCGCCAAACCAATTGGGATTGTTTTAAATTCACTGGATGTAAGTAATGTGAGCGCAAAAGGAAATTCATTCCATGCGCCAAGAAATGATAAAACAACCACCGATGAAACGACCGGCAGACATAATGGAAATACAATTCTCATGATTCTTGAAAATGTGCCACATCCATCAATAATGGCTGCCTCTTCTACCTCAATTGGAACTGTTTTTATAAAACTATCAAACAAAAATATGGCTAGCGGCATACCAAATGCCACATATGGAAACAGCAAAGTAAAACGGTTGTTAATCAAGCCCAGACGGCTAAATTGTATAAATATGGGTATTAGAAGACTATGTACGGGTACTAACATCCCAAATAAAAATAAATAATAAATAATGCGTTTTCCTTTAAATTCATACCTGGATATGAAGTAGGCAATAAAAAAAGAAAACAATATGACAGCAATAACAGTAACCATTGAGTTAAAAAAACTGTTAATGAAATAATTCTGCATTTTACCAATGCGTATAGCTTCAACGTAATTCTCGAAATTAATCTTATTCGGGAGGGCTAATTTATCCATTACAAATTCCGACTCTGATTTTAGAGAATTATACATCATCCAGAAAATGGGGAAGATGGAAGTTATAGAAATAAGAATCACAGGAACATTTAGAAAGACAGTTTGTATTTTTTTACGCATGATTCTTACCACCTACTTTTCTGCTTAATACAATCAAAATTAAACTAACGATCATAATAGCTATTGAAATGGCACTTCCGTAACCCAGTTTAAACTTAATAAATGAATTATTGTAGGCAAATTGCGCTACTACAGTCGAAGCATTTCCCGGTCCTCCATTTGTCATAATAAAAATATGATCAAACACTTTCATATTTCCTGCAATGCAAAGCATTAGAGCAACTTTAAATGTATCCATAATTAATGGTAAAGTAATATACCACATTTTCTTAAGACCCGAGGCACCATCAATTTCAGCAACTTCAAAAACATCTTTGGGTATACCCTGATACGCTGCTAAAAAGATAACCAGGTACAAACCCATATATTGCCAGATCAAAGGTATGCTCACAGACGTCAGCACAATCCCAGGATCATCCAACCAAGCCTTAATCCATTCAGGATGCCCAATCACTTTCAAAAACAAGTTAATCAACCCAGCGTCTTTATTGTACATAATCGTCCAGAGAAACCCGATAACAACTGCTGATAGTACTACTGGAAGAAATAAAAGTGTTCGATGCAATCTGTTGAGCTTTAGAAGTTTTGAGTTCATGGCTGTTGCCAGCAAAAATGCTATACCTATTTGACCAATTACACAGACAACAATAATAAACAAATTATTTTTTAAGGCCCACCAAAAATCCTTGTCATTCATTAGTTCTATGTAATTGTTGAGTCCAATAAACTTTGCGTTTTTTCCACCTGACCACTCAAGAAAACTATATCTCAATGAAAAAATAATCGGCAATAATACAACGAAGGCATATATTAAAAATCCCGGGCCTATGTAGAGTAATAGTTCTCTCCTTTTGGGTTTATTGATTGAAATTTGAGCCATAAAAACCCTCCCGATTAGTATTGGCCGCACAACACTTAGCAAAGCATTGTGCGGCCAATTAATCCTATTTGATTCTATATTAAATTATTTGTTTTCCTTTTGAATCTTTGCTGCTAATTCTTCAGGTGTAATGATGCCGCTTAACAATTCTTGTAAACCCGAATTCATCGTTTCAATAATTGAGGGTGATAGCTGTACGTCATAAATAGGGGTGTACTGTACACCTTTTAAAAGCTCTTCAACTTTTAACATGAGGGGTGTTAACTTAGTCTGATCATACTCCCCTGGTATACTGGCAGGAAATGAATTAGCTTCGACAGCAAGCGTTGCTGCCTCTGTATCCGACAACATTTCAATCAAATCAAGGGCCGCTTCTCTTTCAGCGCCTTCAAGTTTGGGGTTGATTTGAATTGCCCATCCCGCACCTCCGGATACTGCAGCCTGCTCACCTTTGCCACCATCTACCGAAGGAATAAGTGCGACACCAGTTACACTGCTAATTTCTTCTGGTGCATCTTGTTCGACAGAGCTAATTGCCCAACTGCCTTCCATGAACATAGCAGCATTGCCAGCATAAAACAATGTCTTTTGCTGATTATTATCAATACTGTTCATATCGTCGTTAAATGCGCCTATTTCTGCAAGTCCCTGAAAGGCGTCAAGTGCTTTAACAAAATCCGGATCTTCAAAACTAGCCTCTTTATTTTTCACGCTGCCAAACCATTCTGAACCAGTAAAACGGTCTCCTAGTGTACTTAAAATGCAGCTTTCTGCAACCCATTTGCCTTTGTTGCCTAATGCTATTGGTGTATACCCGGCGGCTTTTATTGCTATAATTGCTGTTTCAAATTCAACCCACGTTTTTGGAAATTCATTAATGCCAACTTCCTTTAAAATCGCTTCATTATAATATATCAATGAGGTAATATTTAGTGCAAAAGGTATTCCATAAATATCTGTCTCTCTCATAAAATCATCAAAAATTCCGTCTTTAAATCCATCTTTCCATTCAGGCCTTTCGTCTAGCGCAGAATTTAATGGTGCAATAATGTCGTTTTCTACAAATGTATCCACCATAGAACCTTTAACAAAAAAGATATCGGGCATTTCATTTGCTGCAGCCAAAGTCTTTATCTTCTGTTCATAACTATCATGACTCATAATTTCTTGATTAAGTGTTACATTTGGATGGCTTTCCAAAAATGCATCAATACGGTCAAGCATCGTAAGATCTTGTCCTGTACCCGTTTCTCTGACCAAAAAGTGCATTATGGACAGCTCAACAGGATCTTCTGATTTAACTTCAGTTGCATCCGTTGCTTCACCTGCTTCATTTGTTGAAGCACTCTGGGTCTCACTCCCAGTTTCTTTTATTTCTACCGTCTTTTCCCCACACGCAACCAATGATAATCCCATAATGATTACCAACATTAAAGAAACTACCTTCACTAGCTTTTTCATAAACTACCTCCTAAATCTTATATGTTGTTGTGTTGTTACAGGCTTGATTATATAGATAGCCGATAAATAATTGTCTTACTATTTAGGCAATAAAGAGGACATTCTTGTCCATAAATAATCAATCCTAGACCTCTCTTATGGCAGCCTGTTAAAATATCCATTATTTTGTGAAAAACAACAAAATAATGGATATTAGTTCCAATTCTCTATGTCTCTTTATTTAAGCCAGTCCCTTGGTGAAACACCCGTCACTTTCTTAAAAACTTTAGAGAAGTATTTGTAATCGTTAAAGCCTACTGCATTTGCTACTTGGTAAGATTTTTGATGATCTAGAAGTAATTTCTTTGCTTGTTCGATTCTCTCCATATTAATAAAATCAGTAAATCCATAGCCTGTCTCCTCTTTAAAAAGCCTTGAAAGATAGGATACAGATAGGCCTACTTCTTTTGCTACAACTTCAAGCGTTAGAATAGTCATATAATTGTTTTTGATAAACTGAATACTTTTGTTTATTTCGTTACTAAACCGATTAACGATTTTCAAGGATAGACATTCTTTTAAATAGGTCATAAGCCAGTTTTCAATTTCATCGAGGGTTTCTAATTGATTGATTTCAAATATAATATTTCTTTTTAGGTACTTTTCGATTTGCTCCCCTTCAAAATCAAGCACACGATTTGTGATTGTTATAATGCGAATGACAACTTGAATCACTTGATTGATGGACGTGTAATGGCGTTTGAATTCATTGAACAATTCTATGATTTTTGCTTTCAATTTCAATTCATTTTGTTGCATAATAAGCTGATTAATTTCTTGTTCATCCATATTTGTGTAAGGCAACTTTTCTAATCTGTTGCTGATTTCTGTTTGATCCGGATAATCAGAAGTCATTATAATGGCTCCTTTGCCGACATAAAGCTTGTATATGCTTTGTCGAAGAGCTTTTTCATAAAGTTCGCCAAATTCGCCTATATCATCAGTATATGGACTTACTGTAATCGATATACTGAGTTTATAGTGCTCTTTTAGCCTTGCGATGATTTCTGTCAATTGCTTTTTTAATTGATTCCGATCATGTTTCTGTTCGTCAACAATACATACGTACTGATTATTATTTATCAAACCTATTGTCGTGTGCATATAAAGACCCATTTCAGATTGCAAACACATTCTTGCATTCATCTCAAATTGTTCCATTTGATAATAATCTTTATCTGATAGTATTTTAAAATAGTCATCAATTTCAATAATCAAAATCCAAAAAAAGGGACCCACAAATTTTATATCCAGCTTTTCAAGTTCACTTAAAATATAATTTCGGTCATTCACCGATATGCGCATTAATTTTTTTAATAGTTCAGACTGTATATAAAAATAGTTTTTATTCAAAATATTTCTCGTGCTCATTTGTTCCAATTCTATCTGATTTTCCTTATCTATTTCAAAAGTTATTCTTTTGATGACCTCAATTAACTGCTGAGCACCAACAGGCTTTAATAAATATTCTTTTACATTATAAGAAATAGCCTTTTTGGCATACTCAAAATCATCATATCCGGAAAGAATTATTTTTTTTGTTTTAGGAAAATTCATTTGCATCAAACTACAAAACTCAAGGCCGTCCATTAAGGGCATTCTAATATCCGTAATCAGAATGTCTGGATATGTTGTTTTTGCCATTTCAAGCGCTTCTTTTCCGTTCTTAGCTTCCCCTACAATCTGAATGCCATAGATTTCCCAATTGATAGAGGTTGCAATGCCTTTTCTGATGGCTGGTTCATCATCTACAATGAGCAACTTATACAATGTACTTACCTCCAATTGGTTGACGTACTATTACAGTCGTGCCCTTTCCAATTTGACTGTAGAATTCCAAGGAATCTTGTGTATTAAATGCTAAGTTGAGCCGATCATTAATATTTCTAAGAGCAAATGCCTGTGTAGATTCAGAATCCTTTAGAAATGCTCGAATGCTTTCTTCGTCACAACCTTGTCCATTATCCTCAATCCTATAAATCAAAGTATCTTCCTCTTTTTCGATGGTAACTTTGATCATACAATTTTTTTCCATATTCGCAAATCCATGGGTTATTGAATTTTCAACCAAAGTAACTAGAATTAAATTAACTACAGGTATATCATGCAAATCGGCATCACAATGTATCGAATAGTCTAAATTTTCCAAACGTTCTTTTTGGATGGTTAAATAACTGTTGCAATGTTCAATTTCATTTGCAACTGTCGTCAGAAAATCTCCTTGATTGAGGGTATGGCGAAAATGAATAGAAAGCGCATGCACCATTTCTGAAGTTTTGATAGCTTTTTCCATGCGGCTGGTCCAATAGATCATTTCCATAGTATTATATAAAAAATGCGGATTGATCTGTGCTTGTAATGCTAGTAATTCTGCTTCTTTTTTCTTAATCTCTTTTTGATAGACTTGGTTTAGAAGCTGATCTAGTTTTATTGACATTTTGTTAAAAGCATCAAAAACAAGACCGATTTCATCGTTGTTATTATGATCAATATGGACGCCAAAGTTTTCATTTCCAACTTCCTTTAAGAGTTTTTTAAGTTTTTTTAGCGGTGAAAGCACTTTTCTGTCAAACAAAAACATAATAAACAGGGCAAGTAGTAAACCAATGAAAGCCGCGAATACGATTGATTCTTGTAAATCATATAATTCTCCAAAAAGCAACGAGTCATTGACTAAGTTACACAAATAATAATCCGTATTCTTAATCGGATAAACACTTAAGGTGTAACTAGTATTTTCACTTTTTATTTTAAACATGGACGGATCTTTAACCGTTTCAATATCAAAATCCGTATCATTGAAATCAATTAAATCATTTTCTTGGCCTATAATATATTCACCTTGGGTATTTACAATGTAATTGATACCAGAATATTTATCATTTTTAATGTCCATGATCTCTGCGAATGCCGATTTCTTAATATTTATTTTTATAATTCCCATGGTTTCTGTCACATTATTAATATTGTTCATACTTCGTATTAAAGAAAAAACTTCCTCCTCGCCCTTTGATTGTACTTTTAATGTATCAAGAACAAAGAAAAAATATCCTTTTAATGCTTTGGCTCTACTCAACATTTCTGGCGTAATATTGTTTTCAGTACTGGAAGTTCCAAAAGAAATGCGGTCGCCTTGTATATAAATAGAGTGTATAAAATCTTTCTGACCAACGTATGTATTTAAAGATCTGAATATTAATTGTTCATCTGCAAAAGATTTTAGACCATCATTTTTCAGCGCCTCAAAAATACGCTGGTCTTGAATAATTAATAAGGTTGTATCTCTAGCCTGATCAATAAGAAAATCAATATTTTGTCCCATTTGCATCGTGGTGTTTTGGTTTAATGCGTTAATCTGATCCGAAAATAATTTTTGGGTTTTTTCATATGCAAAAAAACCGTATATGCCAAAAAAGAAAGTGCACATTATTGTAAACACAAATATAATCTTAATTCTCAAAGAAACAAATTTCCTTTTCATGATATCAACCCTTTCAACATGTTTTTTAAATCAGAATTGCGAAAAGCTGAGAGCGTCATCTTGAATTTTTCTTTAAAACTTGAATCAAATGACTTGAATTATTAAAATCGACTTCTATCGCTTTAGTAAGCATATCCATATCCGTATTAAAAATCAAATTGAACCTTAGTCCAGCCGAAAACTGTTAGTAAAAATTAGCTGGCGTTTAGATGCTACAATGGCAAATTCGTGCATATCTTCTTTTTGCTCATGTTTGATTTCACACTCTTGTAACGATAGGAAAGCTTCATTGTGTTATTTTTCCAGAGCAGCTTCCGGGTCTGAATTAAAGTACGTGGTATCCAAATATCCTTGGGGTAGTTGCGGCAATTTTTCAAAAGTAGACTTCAAAATATAATTTGATTTCGTTTCACTGCTGATTGCTATCCCATGCAGAGCTTCTAGGGCATTAAGTGCCATTTCCTTATTAGCGCGATGTTTGCGATCTCTTCTCATAGCCCATGCCATTTCTGCCGCACCAAGTCCACGGCAATTCTCGGCAAATCCAAAATTTTGCTGAATTACAAAAGGTTCCTCATGCCCTTTACGGACAACGCTAACCTCTCCACCAAAGGTATTCGGGTCTGACATATAAATTATTCCTTCTGTACCGTAAATCACAACATGAGGACGCTCATTCATTATATTTTCAGAATTAAAATGGACATTCCCCAACACTCCATTCTCAAATAAAAGTGAACCTACCATTACATTCTCACATTCTATTTCATATGGATCGTCAAAATTATCATTTCTAACAAAATAGTGCTTCCTGATTTTACGGTTAGTTTTTAAAAAACCTGACACTTCCTTTACTGCCCCTAAAATACTTACCAGAGCAGTCATATAGTAAATTCCTACATCAAAGCCTACCCCACCACCGGGCTTTGAAACAAATGGAACATGTTCAACAAACATACCATAGTCTCTATTAACTGCAGCAAAGCAGGATGTTATCTCTCCTATCATTCCACTATCTACCACTTGTCTCGCCGTTTGAATACTTGACCCTAGAAATGTATCCGGTGAAACTCCTAAATACAAATTCCTCTCATTTGCAATTCGAACAAGATCTTCTGCTTCTTCATATTTTACTGCTAAGATTTTTTCAGAATATACATTTTTATTTGCGTACAAAAGTTGTTTTATAACATCATAATGCGCTTCCGGGGGGGTTAGATTTATTACCATTTCTATGGATTTATCAGATAATACATCTTCGAATGTAAGTGCTTTAATATTGTATTTTATTGCTTTTATTTCAGCTGATTTTTTGCTTTTTGCACAACATCCCACAACATTAAAAATTGAAAATTTACGCGTAATGTTTTCCAAATAAATATCACTGATCATTCCGCATCCAACAACTGCTACATTTACTTTTCTAATATTCTTCATAATAATATGCATCTCTTTCGCTTTGCGCAGGCACAAAAAGTCATGAAAATGTTGTGTCGAGCGTGTAATTAATTAGGTGGTTACACAGGCACACTACAGATCACGGGGAGGTGAGTGCGTCGCCTTCGGGAAGCGCGCATATTTATATGTGCCGTCCGACCTTCCCAGTACAAATAAGTGTGACATTGATCACGTAGATTTATTTTTGTATAGACAACTCCCTGTTTATTCCGGGTCGGGCAGTCACTGCCTGTGTGACCACTATAATATGATAAAGCAGTAATAATTTTTCAAATTTTTTTGAATTGTTGATTCATTCTTATTTCTGTAAATCACTGATACCAAAGCCAAAAATGCTGTATTGGATACTAATACCTTTCTGAATATTGTTAATTAACTTCAGCGAATAAAACACATGCAAAAATTACGAATCAAGCACATATCGGGAAAATTCCAAGGAAGCTCGTGCATCCGAATCTAGTTGCGATTCTTCTGCACCCTGACTCATATCACGCCAAATTTTAATATCTGACCCAACTTGTCCGCCCATTCTAACAAAAGGCTCCATAACTACAGCTCCCTGATAGTTTATATCCTTCAGTGCCTCTCCAATTTCGTGCCATGGTATACGCCCTTTCCCAGGGCAACGTCGGTTAGTTTCTCCGGTATGAAAATGACCTAGAAGAGATCCCGTCTGCCGGATAGCACCTCCGATATTATCCTCTTCTATATTCATATGAAAAGTATCCAGCATGACTTTCACATGCGGATTATTGACTTCACGAACGAATTTCACCGCTTCTTCAGCAGTATTAAGCAGATATCCTTCAAAGCGATTAAGTACTTCCAGACATAATTGAATACCACATGACTGCGCTACTTTACTAATAGAAGTTACACCTTCGACACTTCTACCCCAATCGCCCGGCTTGTCGATCTGCTTACTGTAATCAACAGGCCAATAGGAATATAAACCTCCTCCGATTAGGTGTATATCAAGCTTTTCAAGCCGATGCAATAGGTCAGAATAAAAAGAGAGGGCACTGGCACGGACAGCAGGGTCAAAGGACGCAATATTTTGGCTAGGACTTGGTCCATGCCCGCACGTCAAGGTGATTCCATTTACTGCCGCACATGCCCTAATTTCACGTAATTTCTGATCTGAATAACCCGGTATCGGACTAGCAGCTATTTCAAGAATGTCAAATCCTAATCGTGCCGCTTTTTCAATATACGGAATGTAGTCGGCCTGCCACTGCTGTTCCCAGTAGGCATAATAGATACCATGTTTCATATATTACCTCACATTTTCAATTGTTTACTGTCTTAATAGATTAAGCACCACTAATACTCTGTTTTGGAGCTTCATGTTCCTTTACCGGTTTCACAGTCAGCGCTTAAACATTATGTCCTTTTCATACTTCTTAAGATCAACCAACCAGTCTGTACCTACTGCAGTATTTGTGTCACTACAATATTTATCCCAAACAGCATTAACAGGAAGAGATCTGAACTCATCCATAAGTGTAAGTCGCTTTGTATTGTCGCCGCTGGCTTCTGCCGCCTTTAGCATTTGCACCGGTTCTAGCATTGCACCCAGAAGAGCTCTCTTTGTTGCCCTAGTACCAATGGTCCACGCAGCAATACGGTTAATAGTGGCATCGAAGTAGTCAGTGCCAATAAACGCGTCATCTAAAACACCAGATCTAACAATTTCCCGCATCGAATCATTTGTTTGATCATCGTTGATAACAACATGATCACTATCCCAACGAATACCGCGAGTGAAGTGCGCCATAAATTTATCAGAAAAAAGCATTACTGCAGATATTTTATCAGCTAGTGATTCCGTAGGATGAAAATGTCCCATATCTAAATTCATTATTGTATTACCAATTCCTTTGGATCTGGCATACCCATGATAAGAAAGGTAGAAATCATTCGAGCCAACAGTAAAACTCTCAAGTCCAATTCCAAAAAGTTTTGGTTCCAATGCATCATAAATATATTCGGTTGATATTTTTTCGTCCAGAATTTCATCAAAGGATTCTTTCATCAGACTTCTGTATAACATTCTATCTGCAGGCATATCTTTAATTCCGTCCTGAACCCAGGTATTATTTACGCAAATTTGTCCAAGTTCCTTTCCCATATATGCTGCAATTTTTCTCGTTGAAATCATATGGCGAATCCAAAATTTACGAACATCATCTTTCGGATTGGCAATTGTTAAATTGTCGGCCGCCATTGGATGGCCAAAAGTAGTACAATTGAAATCCAAGCCGATCTTCTTTTCTTTTGCCCATTCAATCCAGTTTTTAAAGTGTCTTGGTGCGTATTCATCGCGATCAACATCCGCTTCATAGTTTTCGCCATAGCTTGAGTGCAGATTAATTTTGACTGCACCAGGAATATATTCCATGGCCTTTTCCATATCATATCGGAGCTCCTCAGCCGAACGCGGTTTACCGGGATAATTTCCAGTCACCAGTATGCCGCCTGTTGCTCCTCCGCCACTTTTCTCAAAGCCACCAACATCATCTCCCTGCCAACATGGAATTGATACTGATATCTTATTAAAGTGTTCCAGTACCACCTCAACATCCACGCCATACTCACCATAAATTTCTTTAGCGATATCAAATGCCTTCAGTATTCTTGTTTCATTACTCATGACAATTCACCTCATTTTCATTTTTTCTGCAATCAGTTCTGTTTACCCCTAAAAGCGCATGAACGATTTGGTTCAATTTTTCTTCTTTTCCAACATATAGATAATAATTAATGACATCAACTGATTTTTTCATTCCTGTATCTCCAGAAATAGTTGCCCCACTATTCTCAAATTCAGCAAACCCTCCCTGACCGCCCTGATCGTTATATAGAAACATTGAACATCCGTACTGCTTCGGTCTATCGTAAGGGTCGCTGCAATAAATATTGGAAGGGTTATTTGCAAAAGTGCGGATGAATAAATATGACCTTCCATCGCTCAAATATCCGATATAGCCTGCTTTTCCTGTTACCTGCGAAGCCTTAAATCCAATTTTATATCTCTCATCACCAGTAACGTTTATTTCCATATGATTACTAGTAATGCTGAACATTTCGCTTCTGAGTGGTTCATAATAATCTACATATTCAAGATTGCTGGTGTATGGGACAATCAATTTCCCGGCCGGATTGATCTGCGTGAGCAGCCAAGCTTCCAGATATAAGGTTTTATCATTATCAATCGCCGTGAGTTCAATTTTTTGCTCAAATCCACAATAATCAATTTCCTTAACTAATTCCGGATAGCACGCAAATTCAAGTAACGGGTCACTGGATATTCTTATTGTTTTTGATATGCGAAGTTCTTTTTTGGGGCAGTCAACTTCAAATGTATTGAGAGATACATCCTGTTTCATGGTCACGATGTTATCGGTCTTGTCAATTATGTAATTACCGGGATCAAGTTCTTCCTGAACTATGTAAGTCTCAAAGAAGTCATTTCTATTCTTTACGAAAAACGGCATTTCAGGTGCAATCCAAAGGCGGTCACCGCCAATGTTCCATTCTTTTGCAGATAAAAACGCAGCGAATGCAGTTGTAGTCTTGAACGCATCGTTCATCCACAATATACTTTCTCCTGTTTTGTTATCAAAAGGCCCAAATAGACGACCACCGCGTTTCAAACATATTGCGGAGTATCCATTTTGTAATTGAACTTCTTCGAATTCCAAGTCAAATTCAGTCAATCTCTTTTTTACAATATCAATATCTATGTTTTTGTTCATTTTTTGAGTATCCCCTTTCGTATAATTTTATCCTTTAATAAATTAGTCAATCGTTTCTCTTCCGCTCTGATACTACGACCATTGCAACCCCTTGTCAATCCAAACTGTAGTTTTTACTATTTTTGTATTATGTGCATAACATTATTTCTGATTTTTGTGTATTTTGCCGTGTTTTTCATTTTTGGTTTATATGAAATATAATATTCGGATTTTTACAAGTCAAAAAGTTGATTTTGCTGAAGCATTCTATTTAAGGATTTATAAACTATATACATCGCTAAAAAATACCCCATTCTTATAGCCAAAGAATACTCGATTCTTTGGCTATAAGATGCAAACGGATATTCAGATTATCATTTAGCTGCCGAATTCGAATTTTTGACTATGGTTTTTTTGACGCGGTAGTCAAACAACTTACACTTTTGTTGTTTTATCAGCATTTTCTAATTCCAAAGTTTTTAAGTTCCGCGTCCAGAATACAAATCCGAGATTTTAGCAGCTTACATTTCAATATCTAACTGGCAAATGTTGCCTGCTATAACTGATATTCTTGTCCAATATCCAGCGGATAGCAGCAGATAACCTATTTAAAAATACCGAACATCCAATATAAATAATTTATATATTAAGATTAGTCAAATCCTTTGACTTAACGAACTATTTAAATTATAATTCGTTAAGCAAACAACATGCACTTACATAGCAAATTTGTTGACTGCGATCCTTCGGTTTTTTCATGATTTTTTGCATTTGAAAACTATTGTTGAAAAGATATATTATTATACCAATCATTAGGAGTAAAAAATGGCAACACTCAAAGACGTGGCATCTCGAGCTAATGTTTCAATAAGTACGGTTTCTTATGTTTTGAACGGGAAAAAAAAGGTTAAAGAAAAGACTTACAACAACATTATGCAGGCGGTTACTGATATTGGCTATGTCCCAAATCAAGTGGCAAGAGGTTTAAGAACCAAGCGTTCGTTAACCATTGGGGTAATTGTTCCGGATATTTCGAACGAATTTTTTCCCGAAATTTTTCGTGGGATTGAGGATGTAGCCAACGCAAATGACTATAGTATCATAATGTGCAGTACTGATAACGATGTTATTCGCGAAAAGAAATACATAAGCACACTTATTAGTAAGGATATTGACGGTATTATCTTTATTGGTACTGGAAAATCTCAAGACATTTTTGATGTTAATATTAAACTTCCTATTGTATTAGTTGACCGCAAATTCGGAGAACAATTTATGTCTGTCACAATTGATAACTATAAGGGCGGTTACCTGGCGACTGAACACTTGATTCAACAGGGATATAAGTCTATAGCTTTGTTGGCAGGTCCATTATATATTAAAAATTTTTTTGATCGTATGCACGGCTACATAGATGCACTTGCAGATAATGGCATTAACTACAATGACCAGTTAGTTTATGAGTGCAAGGATACTAGTGCAGAAGGTTATTCAGTCGCAATGAAAATACTGAAAAAGCACAATATTGATGCAATTTTTGCATCGAACGATTTGATTGCATTTGGCGCAATTCGTGCCGCTTCTGAAATGGGCAAAAAAATTCCAATAGACATTGGCATAGTTGGTTATGACGATATATCATTAGCTTCAGTTATTATTCCTTCCTTAACAACTATTAGGCAACCGAAATATGAAATTGGAAAAACATCAGCCGAACTGGTTCTTGAACAAATCTCAAATGAAGATATTAAATGTAGAAATATTGAATTTGAGCCAACATTGGTAGTTCGAGAAACGACTAGAAATTCTAATTTAGCTAAAGTTTGACTAGTAAGGGTCACGGTCACTTTCTTGAACGAATTCACCCTCCCCCTTATTCCCAAACAGCCCTATTTTTCTGAACAAACTGACGGAAAGTCTGCGGCTTTTTGCCCATTACCTCTTCAAATATGCCGGTAACTTTTTTCGCTGTACCCATCCTTGTCATCATATACAATAAACTCATCACAGTGCAATAACCTTTTTCAAGGCCACGGACATCTGTCCAGTATTTTTTGGCAAGCGAAGGTCCCGGGTTTGCGTAGGTGATTTTTCTGCCGAGTTCTTCGCTTAGGATTTTTGCGGTTTCGTAATAATCGATTGCCTCAGGTCCGGTAATGGAATAG
>Ga0209100_1000606_pt1 | contig 29652 bp, 31 predicted proteins | sample lystaG_FD_185480 | JGI IMG/M metagenome (GOLD analysis project Ga0209100, IMG submission 185480) | Glacier valley bacterial and archeal communities from Borup Fiord, Nunavut, Canada, to study Microbial Dark Matter (Phase II) -... | ecosystem: Environmental > Aquatic > Freshwater > Ice > Glacier ... | reverse complement strand
AGGTCAGTACCCACGTTCAGTCGAGTTTTACCAACCTAGATACCCTCGAGCTGCTGGCCAGGGCGGTGCAGGTGGTCACGCTCGAGTTTGAAAACGTACCGCTGAGCACGCTGGAAACGCTCGAGCGCGGTGTGGCGGTGTATCCGGCGAAGGAACTGTTTCAGATTTCGCGCAACCGGATTTTGGAGAAAAAAGCGCTCACGGTGGCGGGTCTCGAGGTCGCGCCGTACTGGGCCATTCTGGATGAAAACCAGCTCGAGGGCGGCCTAAATCATGTGAGTGGAACGGGAATTCTCAAGACGGCGGAGCTGGGTTACGACGGCAAGGGACAACGTAGGGTCTCGAGTGAGCTTGAGCTGCTCGAGGGGTTTGAGGAACTGGGGGGCGTGCCGTGCGTGCTCGAGGGCGTCGTGCCTTTTGTGCGCGAGTTGAGTGTGCAGGTGGCCCGCAACGCGCACGGCGAGGTCGGCGTATCTGGGGTTTACGAAAATGTCCATGTGGGCGGCGTTTTAAAGCGCAGTGTGTGGCCCTCCAGCGCCTCGGACGATACCCAAAATAAGGCGCAGGAAATGGCGCTCGAGCTGGCGCAAAAATGGAATCTGGTGGGCTTGCTGACCCTCGAGCTGTTCGAGTTTCCCAGTGGAAGTTTAGTGGTGAACGAAATCGCTCCTCGAGTACACAACAGTGGACACCTCACCCTGAATGGCGGCGGCATATCTCAGTTCGAGGTCCAGATTCGGGCGGTGGCTGGCCTGCCGCTGCACGACTTTGCGCCATTGGTTCCGTGCGCGATGGTGAACGTGCTGGGCTGGGAAGACGGGTTCGAGCCGGACTGGAGCGAGATTTTGAGGCTCGAGGGGGTTTATATGCACCTGTACGGCAAGCGCAATAGGCCGGGGCGTAAGATGGGACACGTCAATGTGGTCGGGACTAAAGGGCTGCTCGAGCGGGTGGAGCAGGTCGAAGCGCTGCTTTATGGCCGTTAAGGACTGACTTTAAGGCGTTTCCACTTTGATGCAGGTTCTCGTTGGACCGGCGCACCCCTCGAGTACGGACGGGTTAGGAGGCTGAGGAGGTCATTGTGTCAGAGTGCGTTCCAGTAGGCGTTTCAAGCTCTTGGGCGTGTGGCGCGTCCGGCTCGAGCGGGGTGTTCGGGAAATGCCTGGGTTATTTTTGCCACCATGACGTTTCCGCCGGGTGAGCGTGTTAAACTAGGTTGTCCCAATTTAATCCTCCAGACCCTTCGCTCGAGGGTTTCGAAATCATTTCTCGAGCACAAAGCGTGAAACAAAGTGCTCGGGAACCGTGTGTTCTAGCTCGAGTGTGAAGTAGATTTGCATATTGTTTTGCAAAAACAGCACAACTCACCATAATGTGCTTGACATCTCACTGATGCGTTTCTATACTCCTAACTACAAGCTTAACGAGAGGTTAATTCGGCTCCTGTGAGGGCTGAACCTCCTGCGCGAAGGTCATTGCACAGGGGGAACCATGCGTCCATACCGTTGAAATTCAGATTTTCGAGTGCGCTTTGGGCGCGACTCGAGCGTTTGCCGTGCAACCCTTCCCTCTCGAGGTTTAAACGTGTCCAACAAAGATTCCAGTTTTGAGGAGTATCTATCGCCGCTCAGTCCGCACGAGGCCAGCGTCGAGGCCAACCGTTGCTTGTTCTGCTTCGACGCGCCGTGCATTCAAGCTTGCCCCACCCACATTGACATCCCCGGATTTATCAAAAAGATTTCCACCGACAACCTGCGCGGCAGTGCTCGAGTGATTCTCGAGAGCAATTTTTTAGGTGGAACTTGCGCTCGAGTGTGTCCTGTGGAAGAGCTGTGCGAGGGGGCCTGCGTGCTGGGCAAGGACCATAAACCCATCAGCATCGGCAGACTTCAGCGTTACAGCACCGATTATCTCTCGAGCAAAGGGATTGATATTTTTAAAGCCGGACCTCCCACCGGGTATAAGGTAGCCGTGGTCGGCTCCGGTCCGGCGGGCCTGTCCTGCGCGGCAGAACTGGCCAAGCTGGGCCACGCGGTGACGATTCTCGAGAAGCGCGATTTGGGCGGGGGCCTGTCCACCTACGGCATCATCGTGCTGCGCGAACCGGTTCCGGTGGCGCTCGAGGAGGTCGAGAGCGTCAAGCGGCTGGGCGTGAAGTTTGAAAGCGATGTGGAGCTGGGCGTGAGTGTCACGCTCGAGGCGTTGCGCTCGAGTTATGACGCGGTGTTTTTAGCGCTGGGCTTGGGTGCGGTTCCGGCAATGGGTATTCCGGGTGAAGAGCACGTCCTGGACGGACTCGAGTACATCGAAAACAGCAAGATGTTTCCACAGAATTTGCCTCGAGCCAACACCGTGCTGGTGATTGGGGCAGGCAACACCGCCGTGGACGCGGCCACCATTGCGCGGCGCAGCGGGGCCGCGCAAGTGACCATGATTTATCGCCGCACCGAGTCCGAGATGACCGCCTACGAGCACGAGTACGAGTTCGCGCTGCTCGAGGGCATTGGGTACAAGTTCTTGACCCAGCCCATCGGTGTGGTGGTTGAAAACGGGCGCGTGACCGGCCTCGAGTGCCTGCGGATGGATTTGGGTGAGCTGGACTCGAGCGGCAGACCCAGAGCAGTTCCGGTGGCGGGCAGCAATTTCGTGCTCGAGTGCGACTTGGTGATTAAAGCCATTGGTCAGGAGAAGCCGAACCACGCCGGAACCTGGGGCCTCGAGCTGACGGGCGGCTTTATCAAGGTGAGCGACGACCTGGAGACCTCGCTCGAGCGGGTCTACGCCGGGGGCGACTGCGTGCGGGTCAAGGGTTCGGCCAGCACGGTGATGGCGGTGCAGGATGGGAAATTGGCCGCTCGAGCGATTCATGGGGCGCTGGTAGGGGTTTTGGCAGCGGCGGCGGACGATTGAGGGCGCTTTGGCTTTAGCTTTGAATCCCCCCGCTTGTAAGCGCTCCGCTATTGCAAGGGTCCCCCCTTGTTAAGGGAGGCCGAAAATCCCGCTCGAGCGCCAAGTTTTTAAGTTCTCCCTTAACAAGGTTCGCGTAGCTTCCCGCAGGGACGGAGATTTTTGAAAGCGGCCCAGCCCGTGAGGCGGACAGGCCCGATAGGCGAGCAGGCCCGTCAGGTGCCGTTCTGCTCAAGACGTGCCGCTTTGTCCAAGACGTGCTGCCTTTGGACCAAGACAGCGAAGCGCTCAAAAGCAGGGGGATTCGCCCGGTCCGCTCGAGCACCCCAAACCTACCCAAAACCGCGCTATCACGCGCTCGAGCACATCAGGGCGAGCTACCACTCACCCCTACAAGAGAAAAAACCATTCTCGAGGAACATAAAATGGCAGACCTCAGCATCAATTTCGCAGGCATCCGCTCTCCAAACCCCTTCTGGCTAGCTTCCGCACCACCCACCAATTCTGCGCTTCAGATTCACCGGGCCTTCGAGTACGGCTGGGGTGGGGCGGTGTGGAAAACCATCGGCGCGCCGGTGCTCAACGTGAGCAACCGTTACGGCGGCTACCACGCGAACGGCCAGAAGCTACTGGCCATCAACAACGTGGAACTGATTTCGGACCGTCCGCTCGAGGTCAATTTGCGCGAGATTGCCGAGGTCAAGAAGATGTGGCCGGACCGAGCCGTCATCGTGTCCGCGATGGTGGAAACGGACCGCAAGGTGTGGCACGACATCATCGCGCAGATTGAGGACACGGGCGCAGACGGCATCGAACTCAACTACGGCTGTCCGCACGGCATGAGCGAACGTGGCATGGGCGCGGCGGTGGGGCAGGTGCCGGAGTATTGCCAGATGATTACGGAGTGGGTGATGCAGGCGGCGCACATTCCGGTGATTGTCAAGCTCACGCCCAATGTAGCAAGCATCGAACCGGCAGCTCGAGCGGCGGCGCTGGCGGGCGGCAACGCGATTTCACTCATCAACACCATCAACTCCATCATGGGCGTGGACCTCAACAACTTTCAGATTACGCCCAACATCGGTGGACGCGGCAGCCACGGCGGTCTGGCGGGGCCGACGGTCAAGCCGATTGCGCTGAATTTGCTCTCGAGCGCGGCCCTGACCCCGGAGATTCTCGAGCGCCGCTTACCCATTTCGGGCATGGGCGGCATCGCCACCTGGAAGGACGCCGCCGAGTTCATTTTGCTCGGGGCCTCGAGCCTGCAAGTCTGCACCGCCGTGATGCACTACGGCTACCGCATTATCGAGGATTTGTGCGACGGGCTGAGCAACTGGCTGGACGACCAGGGATTTAAAAGCGTGCAGGACGCGGTGGGTTTGAGCCTTCCTCGAGTGGGCAAGTACGAGGACTTCGATTTGAGCTTCAGGGCGGTGGCGCGGATTGACCCGGACAAGTGCATCCAGTGCAACCTGTGTTACGTGGCCTGCAACGACACCACGCACCAGTGCATTGATTTGCACTCGAGCGACGGCACAGTTGTGTTGCCGGGGTACGACGAGCGGGTGAACGGAAAAGCGGTGGCCTCGAGCCGTCCAACCCCCGTCGTGCGCGAGGAGGACTGCGTGGGCTGCGCGCTGTGTTACAACGTGTGTCCGGTGGATGGGTGTATTGAAATGGTGGAGCTGCCCCAGGAACGCTCGAGCGTGACCTGGAAGCAGCTCACCTCGAGTAGACCGGAGATTGCCGAGTGGGACGGGATGGAGCGGTATAGGGAGGAGACGGGGATTGAGATACACTAATTTTCAGTGCGTTTCCAATAAACGTAGCTTTCCCCATCATACGCTTCAACAAAAATCATTTTTATATTATCCAAACTAGAAAACATTGTTTCAGGGGTCTTCAGCAGTTCTTCAAACGACTCGTCAATGCATATACCCCAAGAATTCCAAGAACTTGCAGATTGAAGTATATTAACTATGTTTCCTTTGCTTAAAGTTTTAATGTCAGCTAGTGCGAATACACTGTTATGGCAAATTATTAAGGGTGTGAGTGGGGATTCATAAGCACGAGGGTTTTTGATGTTATTATTATGGTCTACCAACAGTACACTTTGCGATTTAGTATTTTGTATATTCGATAAAATTATTAATCTCGAGGGGTAGTATATAGGTTTTGATATAAACTTTTCTCCATTCCACAATTGTCCTGCTATGGACAATTTGAATTGATGTGCCCTTTCCTCTCCAGCTTCTTTTGGAATAAATGCACAAACTCTACCATCACTCCAAGACAGCCCTTCGTCCAACCATTTTCCAATATCAGTACCCCAATCAATCAACACCTGACGGATAAAATCCAATCCTCTGCTGTCGAGAGGGTAATCAATGATTTCAAATGAATTATTTAAAGTCATTATCAGAGCTTTTTCACAATCGTGCCGTCTGGAAACCAGCGATAGTCGCCCCTACGCGGTCCATCTTTTATTTTCCAATCCCAATGAGGCCCCGTTGGTGGAGCATGTTCAAGGTCTGGATGAAGAGAATCACCCGTTTGAGGATTAACCCAATTTCCTACAGGTCCTCCAACAGGTTGCGGACCTCTCCAATCTGTAAAGCCCGGTACAGGTGATTCGGCAGGGTCTCCTGGATACGTTTCAGAAGGGGGTGCAGGAACATCCCCCGTTGGGTTAGTCAAGTCACTACAACAAGCATTGCTGTTGGGGTTTGAGGAATGAGCACCATAGATATATCGAGGAACTATATCTTCTCGCAAACGTCTCACAAACTCAGTAGGACTATTTAAAGCCGCCCGTATTGCATCCACATCTGATAAATTTTGCACATCCACATATAAGTCGGCAATACCACGAATATCCTGTTGATTTAGAATCCTCCCTATGATATATTCATCACCGCTACCGTCAAAAAGGGCATCACTATACCATGAGACCAGTGTACTACGTATGTTCTCTAAAAAAACTTGAGTTGCAACGGTACCTAATATAGCAACGGGAATCCACCCAGCACCACGCAAAGCGTTCATGATGGCGATAACTGTCGCTTGCTCAGCAAAAGTAGATTGGGCTTTTATGAGCGGAGTCCAGTTGCTTTGTGTCACCGATACCTGAACTTGTGGTGTGTTCGGAGAGCTTCCACAACCAACAAGCGAGGAAGAAAGAAATGCAGTCACTAAAAGATACTTCGCAATCTTTAACATAGTATTCTCCCGGATTCCAAAAGCATTACTTTGGCACGCATCAACTCAAATTGCACGAGCAAGATAACAAGGAGTAATATGAGATAGATTACAATTCCTTCTGATATGCTTAACCATTAGTAAGGTTAAAATTATTTCCCCTAAACGCTCTAGAATATTTCAACATGACCCCAATTTAACCGCTCGAGCAACTATCCACAACCCTTTCAGCCCGGAGGTTCGATGCCCTTACTGGTTAAAAACGGAGAAATCATCACTTTTGATTCCAGGCTTAAAGCCAACCTCTGTACCGAGAACAGCGCGGTGCATTCCAAGATGAGCGGCTACAAGTGGCTCGAGGACACCCCATGATTCTCGACCTTTCGCCCTACCACCCGGCGCTCGAGGCGATGCTGCGCGCCAATGCCGCCGTGTTGGGGCTGCGTGAATCGCTCGGGCCGATTGAGAGTGAGCTGCTGGGACGGGGTGAAAGCAACCTCAGTTTTCGGCTTTCGCTGGGACAGCAGCGCAGTTTTACCCTGCGGTTGTGTCACCGCCCCGAGGTGGCCCAGAACCTCGAGCGAGAGTACACCCTGCTGGGGACACTACCCGAGGGCTTCGGTCCCAATCCGTACCTGCTCGATACCTCCGCTGAAATCTTGCCCGGTCCTTTCGCGCTGGTGTCCTACCTACCCGGTGAAGTGCTTACCCGGCTCACGCTCGAGCAACTGCGGGCGCATGGGCGCAGGCTGGCCGAACTGCACAACGCCACCGAAAGCTGCGCTGGGGGCAGGGCTTCTCCCGACATTCACCAGGAGTTTCTGAGCAGCTTGGCGTACTGGCGAGGCAGTCACCCGGCCCTGCTCGAGCAACCGGAGGTGAAGCGGCTGATTCCAGCGCTCGAGCAGTATTTCGAGCAGGCCAGCGCCCCACTCGCGGGCAGCGCTCGAGCGGTGATTATTCACGGCGACCCGTGCCTGCCCAATATTTTGTTTGACGGCGCACGGGTAAATTACATCGACTGGGAGTGGACCCGCATAGGCGACCCCGCACAGGACCTGAGTCAGGTGGGCTGGCACTTCGAGAACCTGCCCTGGCAAACCCGGCTGAGCGAGTTTGAGGAGGCAGCCTATCTGGAGGCTTATCAGGGGTTACGCCCCGACCCCACGCTGCTCGAGCGCAGGCGCTTGTGGGTGGCGTTGTACGGCTTTTTCGACCATCTACACTTTCGCACGAAGGCAGCGGCACAGGAGGAGGTCCTCCCTGGTGAACTCGATTACGCAGAGGTGGTAGCGCGCATGTACGACGCGCTCACGCTCGAGTTTTTGCCCGCCCGCGCCGGGGTTTCGCTGCGGGTTGTGCCGCTCGAATGACTTGCTGGAGGATGCCGAGGCCGAAATCCTAGCACCCTTTATCGAAGATGCTTAGATAAGCTATAAACCGTTCTCACTGCTGCTCGAGCGTTTCCCATCCCCGGAGGTTCCATGTCCTTACTGGTCAAAAACGGAGAAATCATCACCGCCGACTCGAGGTATTTCGCCGACCTCTATATAGAGGATGAAACCATCACCCGCATTGGTCTGAAACTCGAGGTCCCGGACGGCACCGAAATTATTGACGCCAGCGGAAAGTACGTGTTTCCCGGCTTCATAGACCCGCACGTTCACATCTACCTGCCGTTCATGTCCACCTACGCCAAAGACACCCACACCACCGGTAGTCAGGCCGCGCTGGTCGGCGGAACCACCACCTATATCGAGATGTGCTGTCCCAGCCGCAACGACGACGCGCTCGAGGGCTACAAGCTGTGGAAGTCCAAAGCCGAGGGTCACAGCGCCTGCGACTACACCTTTCACATGTCGGTCACGAAGTTTGACGACAAAACCGAGGGCCAGTTGCGCGAGATTGTGCAGGATGGGATGAACTCGTTTAAGGTGTTCCTGAGCTACAAGAATTTCTTCGGCGTGGACGACGAGGAGCTGTTTAAGACGCTCAAACTGGCCAAAGAACTGGGGGTGATTGTTACGGCCCACTGCGAGAACGCCGAGCTGGTGGCGCAGTTGCAAAAATCGCTGCTCGAGCAGGGCAAGACCGGACCGGAGTGGCACGAAAAGAGCCGACCTGTGGAAGTGGAGGCCGAGGGGACCAACCGCTTTGCTACCTTTCTCGAGACCACCGGGGCCACCGGCTATGTGGTCCATTTATCGTGTCAGGCGGCGCTCGAGCGGGCGGTCAACGCCAAATCAAGGGGGGTTCCGCTGTTTATCGAGAGCGTGATTCCACACTTTTTACTCGATAAAACCTATGCCGAGCGCGGCGGTCTCGAGGGGGCCAAGCACCTGATGTCGCCGCCACTGAGGGATAAAAGCAATTTTAAGCCCTTGTGGGACGCGCTCGAGGCTGGGTTTATTGACACGGTGGGAACCGACCACTGCCCTTTTGACTTGGCGCAAAAAGAGATGGGCTTATCGGACTTCACCAAAGTGCCCAACGGCCTTCCCGCCATCGAGGACCGGGTGAATCTGCTCTACACCTACGGGGTCTCGAGGGGGAAGCTGGACATTCACCGCTTTGTGGACGCGGCCAGCACCTCGAGCGCAAAGATTTTTGGGCTTTTTCCACGCAAGGGAAGTATTGCGGTGGGGTCGGACGCGGATTTGGTGATTTATGACCCCCACTACCGGGGCCATATCTCGGCGGAAACCCAAACCATGAACGCCGACCACAGCGTGTTCGAGGGCTGGGAGATTGACGGGCGGCCCGAAACTGTCACGGTGCGCGGTCAGGTGGCGGTGCGCGAGGGCAAATTTGTGGGAGACCCCTCGAGAGGGCAGTTACTGAGGCGTAGACCGATGTATTTCTGAGGCAAAGATACATTTTTGAGGTACAATATCTGTGTGCAAGACTCCTCCACTATTCCTCAAGCTCCTCGTACCCGCAAATACCGCATGGGCGAAACCGACGCGCTGGGCATGGACCCTGGCGAACGCGACTCGCTCGAGTATTGGCGCACCCAGAGCGTCTCGGCACGGTTGGCGGCGCTCGAGGAACTCAGGAGGCAGTGGTATGGTCAAGCGAACGGTGAAGGTCATAAAACAGCCGGTGGCGCTAAGCGCAGACTTCCGCGACTTCCTGACCTTGATGGACAAGCATGGGGTTGAGTACCTCACTATCGGTGGATATGCGGTCAACGCTTACGGCTTCATCCGCGCCACCAAAGTCGTAAATTTCTGGTTTTACAACACCCCCGAAAACTGCGCCCGACTCGAGGAGGTGACTCGAGAATTTGGCATCATGCCCTTTGACAAAGAGGAACTGGCAGAGCCAGGAATGGTGTTCCAGACCGGATATGAACCTGAGCGCATCGATTTGCTCAACAGTGCGGGAAAGGATTTCGAGGGCGCTCTTTCCCGCTCGAGCCTGGAAGTGGTGGACGGCGTGCCGCTGCGTCTAATTGCGCTCGAGGATTTGTTCGTGCTCAAACGCTTTGCAGGAAGACCCAAAGACTTGGAGGACATCCGCCGTCTGGGAGGGCAGGTTAAATGAACCTCCTCGAGCACATCCCTACACAGTGGTACTACAGCGGCTTCGTCGTTTCGAGCGACCCCAGTCGCCTGGACCTCGAGCGGGTTCACGGCTTTTTGTCGCGCGCGTCCTGGGGAGTGGGCTACACGCTCGAGGGTGTGCGGCAGGCGGCCCAGCACTCGCTGCCCTTTGGCGTGTTTGAGGGCGCAGTGCAGGTGGGTTACGCTCGAGTGGTCACGGATTACACCCGCACCGCGTGGCTGGCCGATGTGTTCATCCTCGAGAGCCACCGAGGACGTGGCCTTGCCAAGTTTCTGGTGAAGACCGTGCTCGAGCACCCGCGTTTGCAAACGGTACGTTGGCTGCTGACTACGGACGACGCCCACGGCCTGTACGAGCAATTTGGGTTTGAAGCGGTGGACGCGGCCAAGTTTATGATTCGACAGCCCGTGCGACATTTTAGTGAAGCGGTGCTCGAGGAAACAAAGCCATGAACGACCTCGAGCGCAATCAAGCCGAGTGGAACGGACATCTCGAGCGTCCCGAGTTCAATCCGCTCGTACTCAAAAATCTGAAGAATCTCGTGCTCGAGAATGAATTCTGTGTTTATTCCCAGGACTCGAGCAAAATTTTGCCTGGAGCGGGTTTGATTCTCCCTCGAGCCACAAGACCCACCGTGTTTGACCTTACTCGGGAGGAGTGGACCGCCACTTTTGAACTGCTGCTCGAGGTGAGAGTCTATCTGGACCGCACGCTCGAGCCACAGGGGTATAGCGTGGGCTGGAACGTGAGTCCGGTGGGCGGACAGCACATCCCACAAGCCCACCTACACGTCATTCCCCGCTTTGCCGACGAACCCTATGCAGGGCGCGGTATTCGGTATTGGCTCAAGCGTCCCGAGAATCGCCGCCCTACTCACTCGAGGTAAACCCGATGCCCCCCTTAGAAACCCTGCCCCTGTTTTTACTCTCGAGCCTCGCGCTGTTGCTGATTCCCGGTCCGGCGGTGCTGTACATCGTTACGCGCAGCATCGCTCAGGGACGCACGGCGGGACTGTTCAGCGTGGCAGGTGTGCAGTGTGGGGCGCTAGTGCATGTGGCGGCGGCTACGCTAGGTTTATCGGCTGTGCTGCTCTCGAGCGCGCTGCTGTTCAATTTGGTCAAGTTCGCGGGCGCGGCTTACCTGATTTATCTGGGCGTGCAGCAGTGGCGGTCAAAGGGGGAAGGTCCCTCACTCAAGGTCCAGGCCCAGCCGCTGAGTAGAATTTTCGTGCAGGGCTTTGTGGTCAACGCGCTCAACCCCAAAACCGCGCTGTTTTTCTTCGCTTTTCTGCCGCAGTTTGTGGACCCCAAGCTGGGACACGTCCCGCTACAATTCTTCGTTTTGGGGTTGCTGTTTGTGGGCGTGGCCTGCATCTCGGACAGCCTGTACGCGCTGCTCTCGAGCACGCTGGGACCGTGGCTACGGCGCTCGAGAACGTTCTGGAAACGCCAGAAATACGTGACGGGCGCGGTGTATATCGGATTGGGTGTGACGGCAGCGACCACGGGGCATAAATAGGTTGCCAGTTCTCAGTTTTCAGAAGACCGTCCCGCCCGTCAAAACAAATAACCCAACGCTCGAGGACCCCATGACCCAGACACAAACCCAAGCAAAAACGCCCTCGGACAGGGAGCACGCGCTCTCGCCTTCGAGCACCTCTCCACCGCTGATTTCCGTCGAGAAGGTCAACATGATTTTTCGCTCGAGGGGCCAGGAAACGGTGGCGCTCGAGAACGCTTCGCTCGAGGTTCAGGCCGGAGAGTTCATCAGTTTGATTGGGCCGTCGGGCTGCGGCAAAACCACGCTGCTGCGCTTATTAGCCGACCTGGAGCAGCCAAGCGGTGGCATGCTCACACTTTCGGGTATGACCCCGGCGCAGGCTCGAGCGGCGCGAACCTACGGCTACGTGTTTCAGGCCCCGGTTCTGTACGACTGGCGCACGGTGCTGGGCAATGTGATGCTGCCGCTCGAGGTGATGAACTTTCCTAAAGAGCAGCGCACCGCTCGAGCGCGCGAAATGCTCAAACTGGTGGGCCTCGAGAAGTTCGAGAAAAGCTTTCCCTGGCAGCTCTCGGGCGGAATGCAGCAGCGCGTGAGCATCGCACGGGCTCTGGCTTTCGACCCCAAACTGTTGTTCATGGACGAACCCTTCGGGGCGCTCGATGAAATCACCCGCGAAAACCTGAACATGGAGTTGCTCAAACTGTGGCGCGAGACCCAAAAGACCGTGCTGTTCGTGACCCACTCCATCGAGGAGGCGGTGTTTTTGAGCACAAGGGTCGTGGTGATGTGCGCCCGTCCGGGCCGCATCGTGCAGGTGCTCGAGGTGGATTTGGGGGGTGAAAGGGATGAGAAAACGCGCGAATCACGGGAGTTTTTTGAAATCTGTACCCAGGTGCGCGAGGCGCTGCGGGAAGGGCATGTCTAGGCGCTCGAGGGCGTTTCGTATGCCATACCCTATATGGGCTGACCTCACGCAGCGCAGGCTCGAGATGGTGGGGCTTGACTCACAAAGGGGGGTTTAATGGATTTAGTGATTCAAAACGCCCGCCTGAGTGGACGCCAGGGGGCAGTGGACATCGGTATTGAGGGCGGCGTGATTGTGGCCTTTGAACGCGGTTTACGGGCCAGTACCACCCTGGACGCCGAGAACAACCTGGTGAGTCCCAGTTTTTACGAGATTCACATTCACTTGGACGCCATCCTCACCGAGGGCGACCCCCGCCCCAACGCCTCGGGGTCGCTGTGGGAGGGCATCCATATTTGGTCCGAGCGGGTCAAAACCCTGTCCAGGGAGGACATCCGGGCGCGGGTGCTCGAGGCGTTGCCGTGGTTTGTGGCGCACGGGGTCACGCACATCCGTTCACATGTGGACGTCTGCGACCCCAGCTTGGTTGCCATGAGGACCCTGCTCGAGCTGCGCCAGGAGGTGCGCGACCTCATTGACATCCAACTGGTGGCTTTTCCGCAACTGGGGATATTTTCTTACGAGGGCGGGGCCGAGCTGACCCGGCAGGCGCTCGAGCTGGGTGCAGACGCGGTGGGCGGCATTCCGCACTACGAAATCACGCGGGAATACGGGGTGGAAAGCGTTAAATTCGCGCTCGAGCTGGCGGGTGAGACCGGTAAACCGGTGGACATTCACTGCGACGAAACCGACGACGAACACTCGCGCTTCCTCGAAACCATGGCTGCCGAAACGTTGCGACTCAAGCTCGAGGGGCGGGTGGCCGCTTCGCACACCACCGCCATGCACTCGTACAACAACGCCTACGCCGATAAAATTTTGGGCAACGTGGCGCGGGCGGGCCTGCACGTCATCACCAACCCGCCGGACAACGCGGTGCTGCAAGGGCGCTTCGACAGCTACCCGGTGCGGCGCGGCCTCACGCGGGTGCGCGAACTGCTGGCCCGTGGGGTCAACGTGGCTGCGGGCCACGACTCGGTGATGGACCCCTGGTATCCGATGGGTGCAGGCGACCCGCTGCACAGCGCCTTCGTGCTGCTGCACCTGGGCCACATGTCCGGTCAAAACGACCGCAGACACCTTTTTCCGATGCTGACCACCCGCCCGGAGGCCATCTGGAACAGCCGCAGCGTGGCGCAGGCGGGCGCTCGAGCGGCGCGGGCGCTAGAGGTGGGCGACGCCGCCGACCTTATCGTGTGGCCGGTTCCCACTGAGGACGACGCGCTGCGGACCTTGCCGCCGCGCCGTTACGTGCTCAAGGCCGGAGTGGTGGTGGCCGAGACCCCAGCGACGCGCTCGAGTGTGAGGGGCCGCGAAGTGCGCTTTTTGCGCGGATGGACCGTGTGACCCGCGCTGAGAGTGCTTCTGTCCAAGTTGCGCCGATTGTGGTGGCGCGCCGCTCGAGCGAAATATTACGCTGGCTCATATTCATCGCGGTGATGCTGGGTGGCTGGGAAATCGGAGCGCGGCTTTACGGCAGTCCCTTTTTGCTGCCTGCTCCCTCGAGCATCTTCGCTGAACTCGGCAAGGCTCCGGGGGTGTTCTGGAGCAACTTCTGGGTGACCACCCAGGAAATCGTGGTCGGTTTCGTGCTGGGGTCGGGTATCGCGCTGCTGGCGGCCACCGCGCTCCTGGGGGTTCCGGCGTGGTTCGAGGACTTCGTCTTCAAGGCGGTCAGCACGCTCAACAGCATTCCCTTCGTGGCCCTGGCCAGTTTGGTGGTGGTGTGGATTGGGGTCAACGGCATCGGCAGCAAGGTCGCCATCGCGGGGTTGTACGCCTTTTTCGCGCTGGTTTATCACAGTCATCAAAGTATGAAGGGTACCGAGCGCATGAAAGAGGAGTTGCTGATTAGCTACGGCGCAAATTTTGGGCAACGGCTGTGGCTGCTCAAATTTCCGGCCTCGCTGCCGGTGGTGATGGTCAGTCTCAAGGGCGCGGCGATGGCGGCGGTCAACGGCGCGATTGTGGGCGAACTGTTCGGGGCCTTCCAGGGTCTGGGCTTCATGATTCTGGACTCGAGGTACGTGGGCAACACCTCACGGGTGTTTCTGGCCGCGCTGGGCTGCGCGGTGGTCGGCTGGGTGCTGCTGGCCCTGCTCGGGGCGCTCGAGGCGCGGGTGGTGCGCTGGCACTTTGAAAGCACGAGGCAGCGGTGAGCGCGGCAACCCATCGGATGTATTCGCGGTCATATTGCGGTCTCGAGCCACGGCGCACCCCTGGCGGCGGGGAGGAAACCAACATGTAGCGGCCCAGTCCAGCGTCACACTGCGGCTCACGGGGGTGAGAAGCTTTGCCTCACACAACTTTTTGGAGGACGAACCATGAAACAGCTCACTTTTGCACTCTCCTTGTCCCTGGCTCCGGCCCTGATGGGCAGCAGCAGCGCTCAGAGCGCGCTCAAGCCCGCTAAAGTCATCGAATCGTGGTTTATTCACGCCGAATCCATCGGCGACCCGGTGGCGGTGGAGCAGGGCTTTTATAAGGCTGCCGGACTCGAGGTCACGGTGGTGCCCGGTGGACCGGGCCTTTCCCCGATTGACCGGGTGCTGGCCGAGGGCAAAACGGGTAACTTGGTGCTGGGGGTGGATTATCCGCAAAACATTCTCGAGGCCCGTGTGAACCAGAAGCTGCCGCTGGTGATTGTCAGCGTGGATTTTCAGGACAGCGCCATGCGGATTTTAAGCTGGAAACCCCTGCCCAGCGCGGCGGCGGTCAGCGGTAACTTCGCGGCCTGGATTGGCTACGACAAACCCATCAAGGCGGCAGTAGGCAAGGGCTGGGAAGGCAAGGTCAACGTGGTCAACCAGCAGGGCGACCCGGCCACGCTGGGCGGCTGGCTGGGCCGACAGTACGACTACGCCTCGGCGATGGTTTACAACGAGGTGATGGTCGCCAAAAAACAGGCCAAAGAAAAGTATTACACCTACAGCTACAAGCAGTTCGGGGTGGACTGGCCCGAGAACGTGCTGTTCACCACCGAAGACACCCTGAAAAAGTACCCCAAAGAGCTGGCTGCGATGGTGCGGGCGCGCTATCAGGGCTATCAGTACGCCTTCAAAAACCCACAGGATGCCGGTAAAATCCTGGCCAAGTACAATCCCAACCTGGACATTCCCTTCGAGCTGATGGGCCTGACCCAGATTAAAGCGCTGATGGTCACGCCGGAAACCCGCAAAAATGGTTTAGGCTACGTCAACATGGCCAAACTGAGCAAGATGGCGCTTCAGCTCGAGGCGTCTGGCTTGGTACCCAACGCCAGCACCTCGGGTCTGGTACAAGCGGTGCCCAGTGGGGTCAAACCCTGAACGCCCTTCCTGCTAGGCCCCAAAAGCTTCTCACCCCGTGCTCGAGCGCCTTGTGACCCACACCCTGAAGCGTCCCCAAATCCGCCACAGAACGCGAAAACCCTCGAGCGTGGGTCCGGTGCTGCTCATCGGGCTAATCTTCGTGCTGATTTATCTGGTCAGCGTGCCACTGCTCAATATGCCGCAGGCGCAAAAACTGCTCTCGAGTGGGGCCGATTTGGGCTGTAAGTCGTCGCTCGAGTGTGCGTTTATGCTTCGTAACCCCACGGTTCCCGCGCCACTGCAACTGCTGGGCGGATTCAGGGCGCTGAGCTGGCCGCTGTTTTCACCCACCGGGGTGCCGCTCAACCTGCTCATCACAGCAGGTGAGACGCTGGCGGGGATTATGTTGGCCTCGCTGCTGGGTATCCTGCTGGCGGTGGGAATGGTGGCTTCAAGGGCGCTCGAGCGCAGCATCCTGCCGCTGCTGGTGGCTTCGCAGACGGTGCCGATTGTGGCGCTCACCCCGATGCTGGCGGTCACGCTGGGCCAGTTCCGCGACCTACCCTCCTGGGTTCCCAAAGCCATCATCGCCGCGTACATCGCGTTTTTTCCCATCTGCGTGGGGCTGCTCAAGGGCCTGCGTAGCCCCGACCCGCTGAGCCTCGACTTGATGCGAACGTACCACTCGAGCAGCGCGTCCATCTTCTTCAAATTGCGCTTTCCGGCGTCGCTGCCGTACCTGTTCACCGCCTACAAGGTGGCGGTGGCCGCCGCCTTAATCGGCGCAATCGTGGCCGAGGGCGCGACGGTCAGTTTTCAGGGCATCGGCAAGATGCTCTCGGAGAACTCGAGGGCGGCGGATTCGGTGGCGCTGTGGGTCATCATGCTCTACAGCGGCTTGCTGGGCATTGGCTTGGTGGCCTTAGTCGGTGTGCTCGAGCGGGTCATCACGCCGTGGAAACGGGAGGTGAGCTGATGGCCCTCGAGCGCCGGGAGCGCGTGGAGGGCAGGTTATCGAACAAGAATATTGCGGCGATGGGCTTTTACGGGTCCATGATTTCCTCGTTTGTAGGATTAATGGCCCTTATTTACGGGCTTGCGGCGGTTCCAGACAACACCTCGAGCGCACAGGTGTGGGGCATTTGGCTTTTCGGGCTGGGGGCTGCTCTGGGAATCAGTCAAGTTGCTCGAACCACCCGTAATTTCGTTCCCGCCCTGCTCACCTTTATTCTGGCAGTCCTATTCACTGAGGCTCTGTTGAGGGTCTACAAAGTTCCCCCCGGCCTGATTCCCACCCCCTCGAGAGTGTGGACCGCACTCCTGAGCACCCAGCAGGTGCTGCTGCGCGACGCTTTCACCACCTTCGTGCTTGAGGCGCTGTTCGGCTTCATCGGGGGCACGCTGGCGGGTCTAGTGTTCGCGCTGGGCATCGTGCGTTCCCGCTTCCTCGAGCGGGGCCTGCTGCCGTATGCCAGCGTGCTCTCGAGCGTACCTATCGTGGCCCTCGCGCCTATTTTGGTCAAGATGATTGGCCTCGAGTGGCCCAGTAAGGCGGTCATCGTGGGCATCACAGTGTTTTTTCCGGTGGTGGTGAACGTGGTGCGCGGTCTCCAAAGCGTGAGTCCGCTGCAACTGGATTTGATGCACTCCTACGGCTCGAGTGCGGGTCAGGTCTTCGCGCTGCTGCGGGTTCCCACCGCGCTGCCGTTTCTGTTCAACGCGCTCAAAATTGCCGTGCCGCTGGCGCTCATTGGGGCCATCGTGGGTGAAACTTTTGGGGCCACCGGCTCGGGGCTGGGCTTCCGCATCGGTATCTCGGTGGGCCGCTTTGAATACGACGTGGCCTGGGCGGCTATTGTGATAGCCAGTCTTATCAGCTTGCTGTTCTTCGGCCTGGTTTCATTGCTCGAGCGGAGGTTTCTAAACTGGCACTCGAGCATGAGGGAGGGCGCATGAGTCCGTAGGTGTCGAGTGTGCCCACCGCAGCTTTTAACTTTGGATTCTCGGGGTGGTGGAGGAAATCTGGTAATCAGCGATGAGTCATGAGTAATGAGCGATGAGCAAAGAAGTGTAATCACAAATGCTCGAGCGCCTTTTCGCCAAGTGAAATGTTAGAGGTCTGTTCCATTCACCCCCTCACCCCCTCACCCCCTCACCCTTCCCGGAGGCATCACCATGAAAAAACTCGTCACCCTCGCCGCGCTCCTGACCCTCGCCCTCGCTTCCTCGAGCCACGCCCAGACCAAGCTCATTCCGGTCAAGCTCCAGCTCAAGTGGTTTCCCCAGGCCCAGTTCGCGGGTTTTTTCGTGGCCCAGGCTAAGGGCTACTACAAGGACGAGGGTCTGGACGTGACCCTGCTGCCCGCCGGCGACCAAAGTCCGATTCAGACCGTGGTCAGTGGAGCCGCCGACTTCGGCACCACCTGGATTACCGACCTGCTCACCTCGCGCCAGCAGGGAGTTCCGGTGGTTCACATCGCCCAGATTTTCCAGAAAAGTGGCTACACGTTGGTCGCGCTCAAGAGCAGCAACATCACCAAAGTCTCGGATTTCAAGGGCAAGCGCCTCGGAGTGTGGCCCTCGGGCAACGAGTATCCCGCCGTGGCGCTGCTCAAGAAGAACAAGCTCAGCAGTTCGCTCGACGCCACCGCCTCGAGTCCCGACGTGCAGGCCGTGACTTACCCCTTTGACCCCAGCTTGGTGTTCCCAGACAAGGTGGACTTGGTGAGCGCCATGACCTACAACGAACTCGACCAGATTCAGGGCTTGGGGTTTTCTGCCGACAAGCTCAAGGTGTTCAAGATGTCGGACTTGGGCATCAATCTGCTCGAGGACCTGATGTTTTCTACCGAAAAGGTGTTGGCCGAGAAAAACTTTGCTGGCTCGGGACTTTCGGGTAAGGAGGTCGCGGCCAAGCTGGTGCGGGCCTCGCTCAAAGGCTGGAATTACGCGGTCAAAAACAAAGTCGAGGCGGTGAACATCGTGCTGCCGCTGTGCGGAAATACCTGTAAGGGGTCGGGCACCCGAGCCGACGCCAAAGGACACCAGACCTGGCAGATGAACGAGATTGCCAAGCTCTACAGCGCCGGGCCGACCCTTAAGGGCAACGCCGGACTGCTGGACAAAGCCACTTACGCCGCCAACGTCAAGCTGCTGACCGACTTAGGGATTCTGAAAAGTGCGCCGGTGGCGGCTGCGGTGGATTACACCGTGTGGGAAGCAGCGACGGGTAAGAAAGCTCAGTAGGTTACAGGGAACAGGTTACGGGGAACAGGCGGCCCGGCCCGTGAGGTGCCACAGTTGGGCCAAGACAGGAACAAATTCTTTGTAGGGGTGGGCCTCGTGCCTACCCTTTTTGTTGGCGCTCGAGCGGAAAAAACTTGCGCCTCTGGCTGTCTTGAGATAACGGCACACTCCCAGCCCAACTGCGCCACCTCTCGGGGCGGGCCGCCTACCGGGCCATCTCGTGGGTTCTTGGTCGTTGGTTCTTAGTCGGTTTGATTTTGGACGCTCGGGTACAGACCAACCAAGAACCAATGACCAACGACTCGCCAGAGGCGCACCACTCGCACACTCGAGCACCCAACCCCTGTTACCTGTAATCCAGAACCTGTAACCTACTCTCCATGTCCCTTCCCACCCTGAGTAAGTTGCTCGAGCTGCCCGCGTTTCAGAGTGCCGAGGTGCTCAGTGGCACTGAAGCGCTCGAGGAGGCGGTGAGCTGGGTCCATGTGAGTGAGCTGCTCGACGCGGCCCGGTTTTTGTCGGGTGGCGAACTGCTGCTGTCCACCGGGGTCGAACTGGCCAGGGCCACCCCCGAGGAGCGCCGCGAGTTCGTGCGTTCGCTCGAGGAGGTCAGCGCGGTGGGCCTCGCGCTCGAGCTGGTCCAGGCGTTTGCGGAAGTGCCCCCCGAGATGCTCGAGGAAGCGCGGCAGCTCGAGTTTCCGCTCTTGGTGTTCAGGGCCGAGGTCAAGTTTGCCGAGCTGTCTCGGGCGGCCATCGAGCGCATCCTGAGTTCTGACCCGCCTGATTCGGGCAAACCCGAGACGCCGCAGGCCACGCTCGAGGGGGTGCTCGAGGCGCTCGAGCGCAGTGGGCAGGCCGAGGGGTTCATCGCCCAAAATCTTGGCCCACTGCTGCGGCTCAAAGCCCGTCCACAGCGCATTTTACTGGCCACGCTCGAGGCGATTTTGCGGACCCAGTTCAACATGGCCGAAGCCGCGCGCCGCCTGGGAATTCGCCGTCAAACCATCTACTACCGACTCGAGCAGTTGCGGGCTTATCTGGGAAGCGACTTCAATGCCCTCGAGCGACAGGTGGTGCTCCTGCTGGCGCTCGAGCTGACGATACGCCAGCAAAAAGCGAACGAAATTCACGGCGTGCAGAAGGTATGACTCGCTGCTCGAGACTTTTCAAACGCGGCGGCGCATCAGTAGGGGAAGCCCAAAGGACGCGGCAGAGGCCAACAAGGCCAGTGCCCCCAGCACCAGGGTCCCTCGGCTGCTCTGGCTGCTTGCAGGCAGCCAGTCGGCATCCAGATACAGGGTTTGCGCGTCCAGGGAGAAACTTTTGCCCAACACACTCACCACGCTCTGTCTTCCCTCACGCTGGGTACTACCAGAATCTTCAAAAGGGGTGCTCGAGACCCGCCCAACCAGCTTGACGGTACCTTCTGGGACACAACCCGCCTGCGTTTTGATACAGAACTCTTCGCTCGAGGTCAATTTATGTTTGACCACCATCGTGGCGTGGGCTTTCTCACCTTTCTGAGTCGCCTGGGTAAGGTCTTTTTGTGAATGCACCGGGTAGTATAGGGTGTAGTCGCGTTTAGGGCTGTTCTTGAGTCCGCTCTCGATGTACAGGTAATCGCCGCTGGACAGCGGCTCGAGCTTGACGTAATCGTACTTTGGCAGTTCAGGGGACTCGAGCGAAAACTCCCGTGGCCCTTTTCGGTACTTCGCTTGTTCACCGGACATGTTCGAGCCACCTATTAAGGCACCTAAACCCACCACAAAGAGAACCGCCGTCCGCGCCCATCCAGTCCTCAGAATCCAGGCAATCAAGTGCAACACATACCCCATGTTTTCCCCTTTTGTTTGAGAAGCACACTCATCTCATTAAATGGTCCCGCTTTTAGATGAGTCACACCGTTTCACAATGTATCAAGCCCTCCTTATGTTTGCCGTGCTATTTCCGTCCGCAGCCCCTTTACACCCTGTCCGTTGCACCTAGAGCGCAACGGACGTACCATGAACACACCAAAATTGGGCGCTCGAGCCGTGCTCCCGCGAAATTTTCGCCTTCTCGAGCCTATTCCCCTTCGGAGGTCACGTATGCGTTCCTCGAGCGAAATCGTCAACGAAAACCGCGAGTACACCCTGTTTAGCTGGTCGGTGCAAAACGCCGCCAACCCCATAGACATGGCGGGCGGCAAAGGCTGCTGGTTCTGGACCGCCGACGGGACCCGCTACCTCGATTTTTCCTCGCAGCTCATCAACCTCAACGTGGGCCACCAGCATCCCAAAGTGCTCGAGGCCATCAAAAAGCAGGTGGACGAGCTGTGCTTCGCGGGTCCGAGCATGGCCACCGAGCCGCGTGGGCAACTGGGAAAAAAGCTGGCCGAGGTCACAGGATTGCAAAAGTCGTTTTTCACGCTCGGAGGTTCGGAAGCCAACGAGAACGCCATCAAAATGGCCAAGCTTTATACCGGGCGCGACAAGATTATCACCCGTTACCGCAGCTACCACGGCGCGACGATGGGCAGCATGAGCGCGAGTGGCGACCCGCGCCGCTGGCCGGTGGAACCGGGCATCCCCGGCATCGTGCGAGTTTTCGACCCGTACTGCTACCGCTGTCCGTTTGGCAAGACCCCGGATTCGTGCAAGCGCGAGTGCGTCAGCCACATCGAAGAAATTATTCAGATGGAGGGGCCGCACACCATAGCTGCCATTCTGGTCGAGGGCATCACCGGCAGCAACGGCCTGCTGGTCCCGCCCGATGACTACTACCCCAAGCTGCGGGCGCTGTGCGACAAGTACGGCATCCTCCTCATTACCGACGAGGTGATGAGCGGCTTCGGGCGCACCGGTAAGTGGCTGGCCACCCAGCACTACGGGGTCAAACCCGATATGGTCACTTGCGCCAAAGGTTTGACGAGCGGTTACATGCCGCTGGGCGCGGTCATTGTCAGCGCCGAGATTGCCGATTACTTCGAGACCCACATGCTCTACGGGGGCCTGACCTACTCGAGCCACCCGGTCAGTTGCGCGGCGGGCGTGGCCAACCTGGCGGTCTACGAGGAGGAGCACGTCTTCGAGAATGTAGAGCAGCAGGGTCAGTACCTTGCCGGAAGGCTCGAGGAGATGAAACTAGCCCATCCCTGTGTGGGCGACGTGCGCCACATCGGGCTTTTCAGTGTGCTCGAGCTGGTGAAGGACAAGGCCACCAAAGAGCCGCTGGCCCCCTTCAACGGCACCTCACCAGAGATGCAGGCCCTGGCCAAGCATCTCAAGTCCAGGGGCCTGTACGCCTTTTCGCGCTTCAACATGCTGTGGGTTTGCCCCCCACTCATCATCGGGCACGAAGACCTCGAGCACGGCCTGAACATCATCGAGGAGGGCTTGAAGATTGTGGATTCTATGCTCGAGCCGCAGATGGCCGCTGCGGACGATTGAGGGTAGTGGGCGCTCGAGTGCCGTGACCCCCCTGCTCTTTTGCGCTGCGCTTAAAAGAATATCCCCCCTATTGCATAGGGGGGAACCTTAAAAACTTGAGCGCGCAGAAAGGGACACGTTCCCCCCTGTTTCACAGGGGGGAATCACAGCAAAGCGCAGCGCTGCTGTTCGGGGGGTTTGAAGCTCAAGCCAAAGCCTCCCCTCTTCCACTCGAGCGCCACTGAACAGACACCAAACCCGCTTCCACACAGACTTTAGGAGACCACACCATGACCACCGCAGAACCCCAAATCAACGAAAAGACGGCTCAACTCGAGCAAATCGGACATTTCATCGGCGGGAAAGTGACCCGCTCGAGCAGCGGCAGAAGCGGCAAAGTGTACAACCCCGCCACCGGGCAGCACCGCGCCAACGTGGATTTCGCCTCGCTCGAGGAGGTCAACCACGCCATTGAGATCGCTAAAGAAGCCCATAAATCCTGGCGACTGGTTCCCCTTTCAAAGCGGGCCGAAATCCTGTTCAAAATGCGGGCGCTGGTGGACGAGCACCGTGACGATTTGGCGCGGATTTTGACCCTCGAGCACGGCAAAGTTCACAGCGACGCGCTGGGCGAGATTTCGCGGGGACTCGAGAACATCGAGTTCGCCTGCGGCGTGCCGAATTTGCTCAAGGGGGGCTTTTCGGAGGGTGCTTCACGGGGCGTGGACGTGTACAGCATCCGGCAGCCGCTGGGCGTGGTGGCGGGCATCACCCCGTTCAACTTTCCGGCGATGGTGCCGATGTGGATGTTTGCGAACGCGATTGCGTGTGGGAACTGCTTTGTGCTTAAGCCGTCGGAGAAGGACCCCTCAGCGGCGCTGTTCATGGCCGATTTGCTCAAACAGGCGGGCCTGCCCGACGGCGTGTTCACGGTGATTCAGGGCGACAAACTCGTGGTGGACAGGTTGCTCGAGCACCCCGACATCGCCGCCGTGAGCTTCGTAGGCAGCACGCCGATTGCTCAGTACATCTACGAAACCGGCACCAAGAACGGCAAGCGGGTACAAGCGCTCGGCGGCGCGAAAAACCACATGCTGATGCTGCCCGACGCCGACATCGGCATGGCGGCGGACGCTGCGGTGAGCGCGGCGTTTGGCTCGGCAGGCGAGCGCTGCATGTCCATCAGCGTGGTGGTGGCGGTTGGCTCGAGCGCCGACCCTTTTATCGAGGCGGTCAAAGAGAGGTTGCCCAAAATCAAGGTGGGTCCGGGGTCGGACTCGAGCAATGAGATGGGGCCGCTCATCACCCTCGAGCACCGCAATAAAGTGGCGGGCTATCTCGAGGGGGCCTCGAGCGAGGGTGCAAGCGTGCTGGTGGACGGGCGCGACGCCGAATTCGAGGGCGACGGCTTTTTCCTGGGCGTGTCCCTTATTGACCATGTAAAACCCGGTATGAAGGTCTACGACGAGGAAATCTTCGGTCCGGTTCTGTGCGTGGTGCGGGTAGACACTTACGAGGAAGGTCTGAGACTCATCAACAACCATCCCTACGGCAACGGCACCGCGATTTTTACCCGCAACGGCGGCGCGGCGCGGCAGTTCCAGTTCGAGGTCAACGTGGGCATGGTGGGTATCAACGTGCCGATTCCGGTTCCGGTGTCGTACTACAGCTTCGGCGGCTGGAAGGCGAGTTTGTTCGGCGACCTGCACATGTACGGCCCCGACGGCATCCAGTTTTTCACCCGCACCAAAGTCGTCACCTCTAGATGGCCCGACCCGGCGACCTCGAGCGTGGATTTGGGCTTTCCGCAGAACCGCTAGGCTCGAGGAAATGACGAGAAGGGTGAGGAAAACTCGCCCTTTTGTCATTTCAGCAATTTCACCGTCTGGCGAATCGCGCCCAGATGGTAGGTCGCGTGCGCCAGCGGTCCGAACAGCAATCCGGGCGCGTCCCCGCTCCAGTCAGTAGTTTTCTCAATTTGCTCGAGCACGTCGGCATAAGCCCTACGCACTCGAGCACGCAGCGCGTCCCACTCGGGTTCACTCACGCTCGAGGGTGAAAAGCTGCCCTTCCAGTCGAAGGGGCCGTGGTCTCCCGCTTCCCAGCGCACCACCACCTCAAGGTGAAAGGCCATGTGCGCGGCGTGGGCCGCTACGCTCACCCCGAGCGCGGTGGGGTCAGAAGCTTGCGTGGCGCTCAATGCCTCGAGCGTGGCAAACAGGCCGCAATTTCCGCTGCCGTCGACTTTGGTGCCGTCGAGGAAGGTGGTGGGCTGACCGGGGATTCCGCCCTCGAGCGCCTCGGAGAGCACCAGTTTAAACTCGTCCACGAAAAGTTGGGGGTCCATGCCCTCGAGTTTAAAACGGGGTTGCAGGGTTAGGCCATTTTGCTTACTCGAGTGTGGCAGAACTTTCCAAATCGCTCGAGCCGTATTCCTCTCAAAGCGGTGCTTGCGAACTCGAGCGCACCAGTTCCACGTAAAGCTCCTCCACCTTCGCTCGCGCCCACGGGGTTTTTCGCAAAAACTTCAGGCTCGAGTTCACGCTGGGCTTGCTTTCAAAACAGCGGATGGGAACCCTGTGGGCCAGTTCCATCCAGCCGTAGTGCTGCTCGAGGGCGATTAAGAGTTTCTCGAGGGTGACGCCGTGCAGAGGGTCGGGAGATTTTGATTCAGACATCCCCCGATGATAGCCGTAGCGCCCACTCGAGCCGAACACTCATGCTACACTTCCCCTCATGCTCGCACGCTTTGTCAGCACCGGGGAAGCCTTGACCGACTTTATTCGCACTCAGGATTACTGGAGCGCCAAAGCCGGGGGCGCGGGCTGGAACGTGGCTCGAGTGGTGGCCCGATTGGGGCTGCCCTCTGTCTTGGACAAAACGGCACCTTCGGGCCTGTCCGCTGCTTCGGCGGTGGGGCTATCTAACGATTTGTTCGGCGACGAACTCTACCGACTCAGCGTCGAGGCCGGACTCGAGACCGCTTACATCCAACGCTTCGATAAATCTCCCCCGCTGGCGATGGTCACACAAAGTCACCCGCCGCACTACTTTTTCATCCGCGACGACAGCGCCGACTTGGCCTTCGACCCAGCACACTTGCCGCGCGGCTGGCTTGAGGCCGCCGAGCTGGTGCATTTTAGCTGCCTGTCCCTGCTCAAAGACCCGCTGCGGGCGCGGCTGCTCGAGCTGGCCACTCAGGTCAAGGCGGCGGGAAAACTCATCAGCTACGACCCCAACTTCCGTCAAAGCTTTACCGCTGACTACGACCCGACCCTCGAGCGGATGACCCAGTTGGCCGATTTCATCAAGGTCTCGGACGAGGATTTATGCGGCCTGTTCCGCACGAGCGACCCAAAGGTGGGCCTCGAGCAGTTGAGACTCTGGAACCCTAACACGCCCATCATGCTGACCAAAGGGGCCGATGGGGCCGATTTAATTCTTCCGCAAGAAACCCTGAGCGCCGCTGGCGTGAGGGTGGACGTGGTGGACACCGTAGGCGCTGGAGACGCCTGCATGGGGGGTCTGGCTTTTTATTGGCTCAACTATCCAAGCTTGAGCTGGCAGCAGCGGCTCGAGTTTGCGGTTGCGGCGGGCGCGGCGGCGTGTACGAAGGCCGGAGCATACGCGCCCGCGCTCGAGGAGATTGAAGCGCTGCTGCGCTCGAGCGGGGTTTAGTTTTCACTTTGCTCGAGCGTTCTCAAAGCAAAAATCTCCGGCCCTCGAGCAGGTTTACAAAGCTGAAATGGCCGAAAAGGTACAGTAGCAATTATGCCTGCTAAGCTTACCCAGGTTTGACACATACCTCGAGAACGGAGGTATACTCTAGCCATGAATCTCAAGGGAACGCTGCCGCTGCTGGTGCTGCAAACGCTGGCCCAGGAAGCGCTGCACGGCTACGCCATCGCCCAGCGCATCAAAGCCCGCTCGCAGGGCGTGCTCGACTTCAAGGAAGGCACGCTATACCCCACCCTGCACGCGCTCGAGGAGGGCGGTTCCATCGAGGCGAACAGCGTGGTGGTAGACGGGCGCATTCGGCACATTTACCGCCTGACCGAAAAGGGAAAAGGGGTGCTCGAGGCCCAAACCCTCGAGTGGGGCCGCATTGCGGGCGCAGTGAACAACGTGCTGGCAGGTGCGAAGTGAACCCAGACCTAGAAAAATGGATTGACGAAGCGAGCAAGGGTTTAGAACCGCTGGCTCGAGAGAAAATCACAGAACAAATTAACGAACATTACGAAGATTCAGTAGCAGGTTATCGCTCGAGTGGTTTGAGTGAGGTGGACGCGTGCTCGAGGGCATTGGCGGATTTAGGTTCCGCTGTCTTAGCAGCTAATAAATATAAATCTATATATTTCGGAATTGATGAGGTGTTGTATGCCAGATTTGTTCAGTATATCTCATTAGCTTATTTCACTTATTTGAACATTCAAATTATCTTATCTTTGTATTATAACCTTAAAATAGGTAATTCGGCAGAATATATTAGGTGGCTAGAAAATATGCCTTCTGAACTTTTAAATTGGACAATTATAAATACTATTTTTACAATTGTTTCGCCAGGAATATTTTATTTATATTGCCGAAGTGTGTTGGTAAGCCACAAAAAAGGATTGGACAAAAATGATTTCTCAGCTTTGATTGTACAAAATTTTATGGGTTAATTATGCTGTTTTACACAGCTTTCATGAGTCCAACGATTATTCCTATCGTTCTCGTTTTGATACTTCTATTTCCAAGCATCCTTAAATTTCCAAAATATAGACGGCGACTGCAAATACGATAGGCTCGAGTGCTCTCCAAATAACCATCACGCTCGAGGAGGAAAATGAACCCAGACTTAGAAAAATGGATTGACGAAGCGAGCAAAGGTTTGGAACCACTAGCTCGAGAGAAAATTATGGAGCAAATCACCGAGCATTACGAAGACTCTGTAGCAGGTTATCGCTCGAGTGGGTTGAGTGAGGTTGAAGCGCGCTCGAGGGCGATTATAGATTTGGGAAACCCACGTATTGCAAGAAAAAGGTATACCCATACCTTTTTAAATTTAAAAACATTAAAACAAGTTGACAATATAACAGTTATCAATGATATATTTGCTTACGATATATTGTTTCCAATAATATCATTTATATTGTTCGCTAAATTTATATTTACAACGTCTTCAATAGATGTATTTAGTATCATTATTTCTGTAATGTCAACATTTATGGTGGGATTTTATATATTTGCCCTCGTCAAGACATCAAAAGAAGATTTTGAATTAAAGTTTAAAAAAGGAATATATAGATTAGTTAACTATATGTTATTCCACGCGCTTTCTCTCACTTTTATTTTGTCTCTGCTTATAAACAACCTTTTATGGAATTCTAATGTAAATTTTAAAATAGATAAAGGACTTGATAAACTTTTAGCTGCACAAAAAATTATAGACCATTCGAGAAACAACATAATTTTCTTCAGTTCGATACAAATTTTGTGTTTAATAAGTGTATTGGGTTGGGGTGTTTCTTTTATTCGTTTACTTATACGGCGTGCTCGAGCGCTCTCCAAATCATCACCCTAACCCGAGCGGCCAAAGCTTACTTCTCGAGCAAACTGCCCATCTGCCGCACGAATTGGGGCAGGTCGTTCTCGAGGGCCGCAAAAAAACTCCGGTCCGCCGCCTCGACTTTCACCACCGCCAGCGCCGCCTTCTCGCGCCCCAGCGCGGTGAGCCTGAGCTGCTTGGCTCGGGCGTCCGACGGGTGCTCCAGCCGCTCGAGCAAGCCCTTGCCCTCGAGCGTTCTCAGCACCTCCGAGGTCATCATCACGTCCAGGGTGGCGTGGGTGGCTAACCGCTTCTGGGTCACGGGTTCTCCGGCGTCCTCGAGCCACATCAGGCTAGAGAGCAGCACAAACTGAACGTGGGTGAGGTCCAGGCTCGAGAGCGAATCGCGCAGGTGGCGTTGCCAGCGGTTGCTGACCTGCCACAGCACAAAACCCGGACTCTCGAGCGGGGTCTCAAAGGAAAAGGAGGTGTTCACTCAAACTATTGTGCTCCAATTGAGCCGGACGCATTGCGGCGGAAATCCGCGCGAAATCTGCGCTGCCGATTTCAAAAAAGCCGCGCCGGAACGGGTAGCCCCAGCGCCGCAGGTCGGGGATGAACTCGAGACGGCTCAAAAGTGGGGCGATGGGCGCGTCCACCGTCTCGAGAAATCCCACGTCGCGGCGGTAGGGAACGAAATTTTCGCTCAGGGCAAAGGGGTAAGCGGAGCGCTCGAGAACTCGGCCCAGCGCGGTGAACGCCTGACACGGCTCCCCGCCCCCAAAACTCTGCTTGGGCGAGTAGTACAGCAGATAGTCGCCGGGGTTCATGCGCTCGAGCGGAAGTTTTTTGCCGTGGCACACCTGACCAAATCCGCCCTCCACGCCCCTCTGTACATGGTCCCTCGAGACCACGCCCACCCAATAGCGGGTCACAGGCTGACTCCTTCTTGGGCCTCGAGCAGTTGGGCCAGCTTTTCCACCGACTCTTTCAAGCCGTGCTCGAGATGCACGCCCATTCGCTCGGCGTAGCCCTGCCAAGCCTCGCCCGAAAGCGTGGCCTGATGGGTGATTTTCAGGCCCTGGGCGGTCTGCTCGAGCCAGTGATTGAAGGTGATGGTCGCCCCCGGCAGCGGGGTGCTGTCGCTGAAACTTTTCAGCGGTGTTACCTCGGTCAGCTCGAAGGGCATGGCCGACATCCCGTGCGGGGTCAGCTCCCCTCGAGTTCCAACCTCGAAAGGGCCAGAAAGCGTACTGGACAGCAAGGATTCATCCCAATCGCTCCAGTTTTCCACGTCCGTCCAACGCTGCCAGACGGCTTCGGGCGTGCTCGAGACTGCGCTGGCAATCGTGGCCGAAACTTCAAACTTCCACATAGTTGTACCTCTTGGTTTAGCTCGAGACATATCATAAGTGGACTTATTAAAATTGTCAAGTCCCCGATACCGTGACAAACGTTGCCGTGCTCGAGCGGCCCTTTGGACTATGCTCGAGCACAGGAGGAACAGTCATGAAAGCGATTTGGAACGACCAGGTGATTGCTGAAAGTAACGAAACCGCGGTGGTGGAAGGGAACCACTACTTCCCGCTCGAGAGCGTCAAAGCCGATGTCCTGAAGCCCTCGAGCACCAAAAGCACCTGCCCGTGGAAAGGCGTGGCGAGTTACTACTCGCTCGAGGTGGGCGACAAGGAGAATGTGGATGCGGCTTGGTTTTACCCCCAGCCCAAAGACGCGGCCAAGCAAATTACGGGCCGGGTAGCTTTCTGGAAAGGCGTGCGGGTCGAGTAAGCGAGGTACACGCACTCACTGGGGATGAGTGGGATAAGCCTCGTCTTTCAGCACATCGATGCTTGGATGCTCGAGCACGAGGGTCGCAGATTCTGAAAAGGCCAGACCACAAAAAAAGCATCTCCTGAGTTCAGGAGATGCTTTTTTTGACCAGAATATGAGTTGAATCTGTTTGACAAACTTCGACCCGAATTCACGATGTGCGGCAGTATCCCCTTCACCCTCGCTCTGGCAGCCGAAAGCCGATATCCC